>Ga0316608_1000089_pt1 | contig 49021 bp, 41 predicted proteins | sample MIS2016152B_MG_FD_207673 | JGI IMG/M metagenome (GOLD analysis project Ga0316608, IMG submission 207673) | Microbial mat bacterial communities from Middle Island sinkhole, Lake Huron, Michigan, United States - MIS.2016.152B | ecosystem: Environmental > Aquatic > Freshwater > Lake > Sediment... | reverse complement strand
TAGCAGCTTACCTGGTAATGGAACTACTTTTACGTGTACCCTCCCCTATAAAATTTCACATCAAAAACCTTCCGGTTCAATAGAAGATTTAGAAACTCCATTCATACCCGATGAACTAAGAAGCATTTCGGTGCTAATTGCCGACGACGAAGAATATAATCGTTTTTTACTCATTACTATTTTAACAAAATGGGGAATAAAACACGAAGTTGCCACAAATGGGATAGAAGCTGTTGAATTAGCCAAAACAACAGTATTTGACCTGATATTAATGGATATACGAATGCCTAAGAAAAGTGGGGTTGATGCCGCAAGTGAAATCAGAAGTTTTTCGCCAGCAACCAAAATTATAGCCATTACTGCCGACAATTTAGCCCATGATGCTGAAAAGTATAAAAAGACAGGAATAATAAGATTTTTAGTAAAGCCATTTTCCGAAAGGGAACTGCTGGAAATAATTTTAAGTGAGTTTAAAATAATCTCTGGAAATGCTTCAACCGGTTCGGGTTCCGAAATGGCAAATGAAACAATTCCGCCCATCGACATGAATAACCTGCGACTGATGGCCAACAACGACGAAATATTTATTCAGGAAATGCTCGAAATATTTGTCCGCTCTACCAGAGAAGGCCTGCAAGAAATAAACCTGTATATCAGGAGTAACGATTTGAAAATGGTAGCAGATACCGCCCATAAAATGGCTTCGCCATGCAGGCATATGGGAGCTATTAAACTTCTTTCCCATCTAAAAGAAATTGAAACCCTGGCTCGAAAAAACGAAAATTCATCTGCCATTCTTGAAAAAAATCGTTTAATAGAGTTGGAAGCTTCCACTATTATAGCGTTTATTGAGCGTCAACTTAAGCCAACTTCCCTGTGAAACAAAGGCTTTTCTTGCTCGGCGATATTCGATTTTGGATTTTTCTGTTTTTTGTAATTCGGTTAATTGGCATAACAAACCCTCCACTGGAAATTGCACATAACTGGCGTCAAACCACAGTTACCATGGTAGCCCGAAATTTCCTCGAAACCGATAACAACATCCTCTATCCCCGCGTCGATTTTGCCGGAAACAAAACCGGAATCACCGGAATGGAATTCCCCTTCCTGAATTATCTGATCTACTTATTTTCTTTAATTTTTGGCTATCAGCATTGGTACGGTCGACTTATTAACCTCTTAATTTCAAGTATCGGAATTTTCTATTTTTTCAAATTGCTTAAAAAATATTTCGAAGAGAAAATCGCCTTTCTGTCAACCTTAATTTTACTCAGTTCTATCTGGTTCTCGTATTCCCGAAAAATTATGCCCGACACTTTTTCCATGTCATTCGTATTGGCTGGCATTTATTATGGCATGAATTATTTAGATTACAATCCCCTTAAAAGAAACTACTTAAATTTATTATTTTACTTATTGTTAATAATGCTTGGCACCTTATCTAAGCTTCCTGCTGCATATTTATTAGCTATATTTTTAATTTCCCTTCGCAGCAAGCATGTTTTAGCCAATCGAAAAATAATTTTAATAATAACTTCAATAGTTGCCATTATCCCTTGTGTCTATTGGTATTTTTATTGGGTTCCTCATTTAGTAGAAGATTATGGCTTTTGGCATTTCTTTATGGGGAAAAGCTTTTTTATTGGCATGAACGAAATTGCAGATAGTTTTCCCCTAACCTTGCAGAAATTCTATGAAGAAGCATTAAAATATAGTGGATTTATTGTTTTTGTTTGGGGAACAGTTCAGATTATCCGAAAAAAGAACAAACTATTGGGATATGTCTTTCTGCTAAGTTTTCTTAGTTTTTCAATAATAGTACTAAAAGCCGGAAATACGTTTTCGCACCATTCATATTATATTATCCCTTTTGTGCCGGTTATGGCGCTTATTGCCGGATACGGATTAAGCCTAATCAATAATCATAAAATTGCAATTATCATATTACTGGCTATTTGTATTGAAGGCATTCTCAACCAGCAACACGACTTCAGGACTCATAAAAAAGAACTTGCATTGCTTAACCTAGAAAATGACTTAAATAAAGTGTCGGCAAAAGAAGACCTGATCCTTATAAATAGTGGTCAATATCCAACTCCCATGTATTTTGCTCACCGAAAAGGATGGACTGAATTGAACGAACAGATAAATAATGCAGAATACATTCGAACATTGAAGGAAGAAGGACTGAAATATATTGTAATTTTGAAGAACTCATTTGGTGTTGCCATGCCGATGAAACTGCCTGTTGTATTAGAGACCGATGATTATTGTATTTATAAATTATTACACTAACAATATATTGGTTAAATATTTAAAACACAAAATCCATAACCTCAAAAGCAAATTACACCTATGACCGAAAGACCGTTAAAAATATTTGTTGTTGAAGATAACGAATGGTACAACCGGCTTCTGGTACATACCTTATCGCTAAATCCCGATTATGAAGTAGAATCATTTCTCAACGCGCACGATTTTTTATTGGCATTGAACAAAGCTCCCGATGTGGTAACCTTAGATTATCGTTTACCCGATATGAATGGTATCGACATTCTCAAACGTATTAAAAACGAAAACGACGACATTCATGTAATTCTTGTTTCGGAACAAGACGACATACAAGTGGTAGTTGAGCTTTTAAAAGAGGGAGCATACGACTATATCGTTAAATCGAACGATGTAAAAGAACGGCTTTTAAACACCATTGCCAATATCCGCAAAGGCTTAAACCTAAAGAAAGAAATATCGACCCTCCGCAAGGAAATTCAGAAAAAATACAGCTTTCAGAACACCATCGTTGGAAACAGCGAAGCCACAAAAAATATTTTCGATTTAATCGATAAGGCTACCCGTACAAATATTTCGGTAATTATTAACGGAGAAACCGGTACCGGTAAGGAATTAGTGGCAAAAGCAATTCACTACAATTCGAATCGCAGTGCCAAGACTTTTGTGGCAGTAAATGTAGCCGCAATACCATCCGAATTAATCGAAAGCGAATTGTTTGGCCATGAAAAAGGAGCCTTTACAGGAGCCTCGTTTCAACGAATCGGAAAATTTGAGGAAGCTCATGGTGGAACCCTATTTCTCGATGAAGTTGCCGAAATGGAACTTTCGCTGCAAGCAAAATTATTAAGGGCGCTTCAGGAAAAAGAAATTACCCGCGTTGGAAGCAACAAAGCGATAAGTACAGACTGCAGGATTATAGTAGCCACCAATAAAAACCTGCTCGAAGAATCGCGCAATGGAAAATTCCGTCAAGACCTCTATTACCGGCTACTGGGCCTCCCCATTGAATTACCGCCCTTACGCGATCGGGGAAACGATATTCTCATCCTTGCAAAGCATTTTATACAACTTTTTTGCAACGAAAACGGCCTTGCCCTTAAAACATTGAGTAATGGGGCGAGCAATAAACTGTTACGGTATAATTTTCCGGGGAATATCAGGGAGCTTAAGTCGATCATTGAACTTGCCGTAACCCTTGCCGATACACAAGAAATCGACACCAACAATATCATGTTAAACCCTCCGAATTCGGTTCCTGACCTGCTTTATGACGGATTATCGCTTCGCGAATTCGATTTACGGGTAGTGAATTCGTACCTTCAAAAATATAATAATAACACCAAACTGGTAGCCGAGAAATTAGATATAAGCGTTGCTACAATTTACAGGATGCTAAAAGAAGGAAAGGAAGGATAAAACTGATTCTTAAAGTGTTCCCGAATTTTAAATTTCCTTCAATCAACTACCTATTAACACATTCCATGGAGCTAATATCCCACACCATAAACAACAAAACGATAATTGAAATAGTATCAGATTCATTTGTTATCAGCGAACTTGATGATGCTCTGGACGTATTGGGTAACGCATACTATCTTGGAGCCACCGGAATGATAATTCATGAAAATAACCTCAGTCCGGATTTTTTTGATTTAAGCACAAAAATTGCCGGAGAAATACTTCAAAAATTCTCCACCTATCAAATGCACCTGGCCATTGTGGGCGATTTCAATAAATTTAAAAGCAAAAGCCTACACGACTTTATTTACGAAAGCAACAAAACCGGAAAGATTCTATTTGTATCGACCCTGGAAGAAGCAAAAGAAAGGATTAAATAGCTACTTATTTTGCTTTTATAGAAATATGACTAAGCTGTTTAATATCTTTTAAGTTCGTATAATCGTATTCGTAAAACCCGTCTTTCCCAATAAGTATCAAAATTCCATTAACAGGAATTACATCATACGTATTGATATTTTTAAATTCCGCCAGTTTATTTTCTGCAATTTTCAACGGATCGCTCGCATTGAATACTTTTAAACCCGCAGAACCATCGCACACAAACAGCGTACTTTTATCAATCCCTAGTCCAAAAGGTTCTGTAAGTAACGTAGATGACAATAATTTAGGAGAAGCAACATTCGAAATATCAAGAATATCTAACCGACTTTCCAAATCGCCGCACCGATTTCCTCCGCGTAAAGTAACATACGCTTTATCGCCTTCAACAACCACAGGATCGCAGCTTTTAAAATGGCTGTACTGACTTAAAAATACAGGACTGGATGGTGCTTCTACACTATAAATTATCATTCCCGTTTGCGTCCCGAAAAACAGTTTGTTATTATACAGAAAAAGGGTTTCTATATTCCAGCCAATGCTTTTCTCTGCCAGCAGGGTTGGATTGGTCAGCGAGCTGATGTCTAGTATTCTCAACGTGCTTTGATCGACCATATATAAAATATCTTCATTAATTGTAAACCGTGCCATAGAACCTCCAATACCAGTTGGCCCGCCGCCACTGTTTACCGATGCATTTCGCGCCCCCGCTAATCCTATAAAATCCTTTGAACCACTCGCTTCATAAAACCTCATTTGCTGGGCATTAGAATTTCCATTCAAACCCTCCCTGCTCACTTTTTTAACCTCCCAATTGACTACCACTCCCAGGTTATTATTTACTTCGTTGGTTTGACAAATAATATCTTCGGGCAGAGGAGATAGCAGGTATGGGAAAATATTTTTAACACGGGCCTTTTCCTTTATGTTCGACATGTCCGAGATGTCCAATGCAACTAAATCTACATAACTGTCTACAAAAAGCATATTTGCTTTAATTGCCATATCAACATTTCCAGGGATATTGATAAACGCGATCTTTTTAGGGGAAGCCGGATTTGAATTATCAATTACATGGATCCCTTTCCGTATCTCGTTAATAAAAATGTAACTGTCTTTGAAATATATTTTTCCGGGTTCCGAAATTTCTTCAGGGACATCGATTTTGACCGAAGCCCGCAAATCATCGTACGACATGTATACTGGTTCAGCCACCAATGTTTTTTCGCTTATTTCGTCGTTACATCCGGTAAAAGCAAGGATTACAGCAACCATAATAAGGTTAAATGCTGATAAAACTTTTGTTTTCATATGTTTCCGTATTAATTTGGGATCTATGCCATAGATGAGAGGCCCCTGCAAAGGTTGCGTTAAACGCTTTAATTTTTCCCGGACGCAACCTTTTTTATCAGATTGCATCTTTTACCAGAACAAATCTACCTTTCGATGAAACTACTTCAACTTTCGATTGCTTTTGCTATAATGTTTTTTGGCATTCAACGTATTCATGCACAAAAATTAGACGAATACAAAGTTTATTTAAAGAACGGAAATATTGTAAACGGGTATATTTTATCGTACGATTCCACCCTCAAAATGCAAAACAATTACGGAGATATATTGCATTACCGACAAACCGATATCGACTCATTCTGGATTTGCGATTCCGGAAAAATTCGTTTATCCAAAAGCGCTAATCGTACCATTAATGGCTACAACTTAACAGAAATTGGACTTTTGGCCGGAAGCGAAAAAAAGCAAAGTTATTTGAGCATTAACATGATTAATGGGTTTCAATTCTCCAAATGGTTTTCAGCGGGAGCCGGAATTGGGGTTGAATTTATCGAATATACTTCCATTCCGCTGTTTATTGATCTCAGGGCTAACTACCCAGGTCGAACCATTTCTCCTTTTATTTATTTACAGGGAGGGAAATCGTTCCTGACCGAAAGGGTGGAGAATTTTTTAAATGCCAAGCCAGGCAGCGGGTCTATGGTAGCAACCGGTTTTGGACTGGAATGGAAATTAGATAACGATAATTCTGTTTTAATATCCCTAGGGTACCGAAATCAAAAAATCAGTTTCAAATATGACGAATGGAGCAATCAGGGACTCAGTCCCGTTGATAGAACAGAAAAATATAACCGGTTTATGATAAAACTGGGATTCCGGTTTCGTTAAATAGGTTCCTAAACAGGCAGTGGCTATTTAGTGCTTGCAAGAATACACTGTGTTGGATATGAAAACGCTAAATTCAAGGCTTGCGAAGTCAGAAAGGGGAGTTTACTTTTCGTAAATGAGTATTATTCTGCCGAGCGTAACGAAGAAATTGGCATTTTCTTGCCGACACTATTTAATCTTCATAGCTGCTTTAATGGTCGATACAATAGTTGTTGCAACAACCGCCCCAAGAGTAGCCATGAACATGTCTTTTTGCGCATCCCAAATATCTCCCTGGGTACCCAAATACGCATTTCCTTGTGCAGGAAAAAACACATCGGCTACAGCCCATTCAATTAGTTCGTACAATCCGCTAACCGAAAGAGTTACCTCGATTGGTAGCGCCCAGGCAGCTAACTTTGGAAATTTAAACCAGTTGAGAAACAGCTCCCTCAGCGGATAAGCTAAAAGAAATCCGAAACTATAATGTACAATGCGATCGTAATGGTTCCGTTGCCAGTGAAAAATATCCTGAAGCCAATACCCAAAAGGATTTTCGGCATAAGTATATTTCGAACCGTAAACATGCAGGCACAAATAAATGCATATCAGCAAATAACTTAAATCGCTAAATTGAAACCTCTTAAAAGTAATAATCAGAAAGGCTAAAAACAAGAACACCAACGTGTTTTCAAGTATCCAGTTATTAACATCGGATGTTCCTACCAGAGTCGAAATCCAAACTCCCAGAAAGACTCCGATAAAAATCTGAAGCCAATAGTTCTGCCGGAGGTTTGTTCGGAATGTTGAAATTGCATTTGAGAATGCCATAGAAAGTCAGGTTTATTGGATTGCGAATATATACAATTATTAGAAATGTAGCTCATTCAGTAAATTCCACAAAAAAAGTTGAATACATTCAAACCATCGTCAATTGACTAAAGTCTTCTGCATTCAACTTTCCAAGGTCTAAAATTTTAAAAAGCCACTCCTCTTCCGTCTTCTATCTCCTGTCTTCGGACTTCAGACTTCAGACTTCAGACTATATTTAAGCGTATTTCAACGTTTCAACCAAAAAATCCCAGAACTTAGAAACCGTAGGGATGTTTACTTTTTCATCGGGCGAGTGCGGGTGACGAATGGTGGGGCCAAACGAAACCATGTCCATTCCGGGATATTTATCGCCAATGATTCCACATTCCAAACCGGCATGAATAACTTTTACCTCAGGGGTAACACCAAAATATTTCATATACACATCCTGCATAGTAAGTAAAATAGGGGAATTTACATCAGGTTTCCAGCCTGGGTAATTACCACTATGCTCAACAGAGGCTCCCGACAATTCAAATACAGCGGTCATTGAATTAGCAAGATCCAGTTTAGCCGATTCTACTGAACTGCGCAACAAGCACATAATTTCCACTTCCGTGTCATTCATCTTGATAATAGCCAAGTTCGTTGATGTTTCAACAACTTGCGGCATTTCTGCAATCATACGCATTGCTCCGTTAGGAATGGCATACACCGCATTAAGCAGCTTAAACTGGGACGCAACATCCAAACAATGTGTTGGTAATGCTTCGCTTTCGCATTTAAACGACAAATCGGGCTCAACTGAACTGAGTTCCAGTTTAAATATTTTCTCGAAAGAAACTACCTCTTTTTCGAATGCTACCATATTTTTAGAAGGAACTACCACTGTTGCAAACGATTCTCGCGGAATAGCATTCCGTAAAGTTCCCCCTTCGAGGGCGGCTATTCGAATATCGAGTTCACGCGAGGTTTTCCAGAGAAACCTGTTCATCAGCTTATTTGCATTGCCCCGGCCAAGATTGATATCAAGTCCCGAATGGCCTCCCCGCAAACCGGTAAGGCTTAATTTATAGGATTTAAAATCTGCGCTTACCTTTTCTTTATTAACCTGGAATTTAGCACTGGTATTTATTCCGCCTGCACAGCCAATATAGAGTTCTCCTTCATCTTCCGAATCGAGATTTATCATTGTCTTGCCTTTCAAAACTCCGGCTTCGATATTAAAAGCCCCGGTCATGCCGGTTTCTTCGTCGATGGTTAATAATACTTCCAATGGCCCGTGCGTTAAATCCTTCGACTGCATAACAGCTAACGCAGCAGCTACGCCAATACCATTGTCGGCGCCGAGCGTTGTTCCCTTTGCCTTTACCCATTCGCCATCAACAAATGCCTGAATAGGGTCTGTGTGAAAATCGTGCACGGTAGAGGTATTCTTTTGAGGCACCATGTCTACATGCGCTTGTAAGATGATAGGTTTAACCTTTTCTTTACCCGGTGTGGCAGGTTTACGGATTATAACATTCCCTACCTGATCTTTGATAGCTTCGAGATTATGCTTTTTAGCAAAATCAAGCACATATTGTACCACCTTATCTTCGCTTTTCGATGGACGGGGAATAGCGCATAAATCGGCAAATATCGACCACAAAGGCTGTGGGTTTAATTGTTTTACTTCTATAGACATAGTTTTTCCTCCTTAAATTTGATAAATCGACTGGTATATAGTTGAGAAATAAATTTCGCTGTTCGTTCTTCCAAATCAGGCAATTGCTGCTCTTCAGGAGATAAGGCCCTTAAAACATCGCACAATTCCTGCACATTGATTTTCCCGTCTATTAACTTCCAAACCCTGGAACCATTGGCATCGAGCTTAACCTGCATGAATTTCGATTTTTCTCCGGGAAGAAGCCATTTAGCCATTACAGGACTTTTAAACTTGGGAAGCAACAGGGTAATTAAATTTTCGTTTTCAGAATAATTGGTAATTAAATGGTATGGAACCATTTCTAATAAATTCAACTGCTTTTTTTGCTTTTTGAACCAGGACATAGCCAATGTTTGAAATGCAATAATACATATTTTTACCCGAAACAGAACTGACTTTTGAGGTCAACGAGGATTCCCTCAACTTTGGGCCAACAACAATTTAATTTTTTCAATTTTTTGTTCCATTGGCATGTGTCCCTCCAACCAATGAATTTTCATCCCGGAACGTTCCATTCGCCGAAACCAGGTCATTTGTCGCTTTGCGAACTGATGGATTGCAGTATTTAACTGAGAAAACATTTCGGTATAGTCAATTTGCCCGGTAATATATAGGGTAACAAATTTGTATTCGAGCCCATAATATACGAGTTGTTCCGGAGTAATACCTTCGTGAAGTAATTGTTTTACTTCTTCTATCATACCCAACTCCAAACGCTGCTTTAATCTTTCGGTAATCCGTTGCCGCTCCACTCCTCTATCGAACCTCACCCCTACTAATAATGGTTTTATCACCGGATAATTATCTTCAGCAGGTTTATTATGCAGGTAATATTCTTCTATCTCGATCGCCCTGATAGCGCGTTTTACCGTATCGACATCAGATACATTATGGAGATTTTTATATTTTGCAAGTATTACTGACAGTTCCTCAAGGGATTTACTTTCCAACTCTTTTCGCAAAAACTCATTTACCGGAACCTGAATGAGTTTATAGCCTTTGATAGCAGCTTCAATGTATAGTCCAGACCCACCACAAAGTATTGGCATTTTTTGCCGTAAGATAATTTCTTTAAAAACCTGCAAAAAATCCTGCTGGAACTCATAAACATTATACTGATATCCCGGAGGTTTAATGTCAATTAAATGGTAGGCAACAGCCTGCCCATCCACAAGGTAATCTTCGTAATCTTTTCCTGTACCTAAATTTAACTGCCGGTACACCTGCCGGCTATCCGCACTAATCACCTCTCCCCCAATAGCTTTAGAAAGATTGGCGGCGACAGAAGTTTTTCCCGAAGCTGTTGGCCCCAGAATTACAATTAAATTTGGAGAATTCAGAACCATACTTATATACCTTTCATTTTGCTGCTAAATATAGAAAATCGTAAGGTTTTGGTTCATTTTTTCTTACTTTTGTTTAGGTTAATAATCAAAATAGTAGCACATGAATTTTAACAGCCTATTCAATCGGGCAAAAAATCTGATACTAAATCCACAAGAAGAGTGGGTTAAAATTGATGCAGAAAGCCCGAACCGTAGCCAACTGATTAAAGAATATGTTTTGCCATATATTGTTTTAATAGCTATCTGTTCTTTTATTGGGGCTGCCATTTTTACACTCCAGCTCTATTCACTTTCGTATATACTGATAAAATCGATATTATCAGCTGCGCTTGCGTTAGGCTTAGTTTATCTTTCTTCAATAATCATCAACGAACTTACAATAAGCTTTGGCACTGAGAAAAACCTCGACGCGACCTTTAAACTGGTAACCTATTCTTTTACATCATACTTCCTGGCATCATGTCTTTTGGGTATTTTACCCGATTTTCCAATATTAGGAATATTTGGGTTACATTCTATTTATCTTTTTTGGCTTGGAGTTGGCCCAATTCTGAAAACTCCCGAACAAACTAAAATTGGGTTTGTGGTAGTTTCTGTTCTAATTATTATTGGAATTTATGCCATCTTAAGCCTGATTATTGGCACTATCGAAACCGGGATGAATTATATAGCACAACCTATTCTTCAATAATAGTAAATTTGGCCTGACTGAAAAGTCCAAAAATTAAGCAAATCTTTATAGCTTTGTCATCTTCACTGAGGTGACATTTTTTTATGAGTGATCAGGTTAATATACGAAACAAAAAAGCATCGCACGATTACGAATTTCTTGAAAAATTTGTTGCGGGTATTCAACTGTGCGGAACAGAGATAAAATCAATCCGGCTTGGCAAAGCCAGTCTTTCCGATTCTTATTGTTTTTTTACCAGCAAAGGGGAGCTATTTGTAAAGAATATGCATATAGCCGAATATTATTGGGGAAACCTCAATAACCACATACCCAAACGCGACCGCAAGCTTTTATTGAACAGAAAAGAATTAGAGAAACTTTACAGGCGTTCCAAGGAAAAAGGATTAGCTATTGTTGCTTTTCACATATTTTTGAACGAAAAAGGATTGGCAAAACTTGAAATTGCTCTTGCCAAAGGGAAGAAAGAATACGATAAGCGCGAAGACCTGAAGCAAAAAGAGGCCAAACGCGAAATGGACAGGGCGATTAAGAAGTAGGGAGGAAGTTGCGGGTTGGAGATACAAAACAGGTTGCGGGTTGAAAATCACAAAACAGTTTACAAGGTTGCAGGTAGTAATAAAGTTACGTGTTGTAGGTTGAATAATACAATAACTAGTAGCAAAGTTGCAAATAATACAAAAGGGTTTTCTTAGCAAGATACAAAGCCTTCAAATGGACGATTAAGGAATATTTTAAGGGCTTAAAACATAGTTGAAAGTCCTATTGAGCAAAGAAGAAATCGTTTAATTCGTAAATATCCTGAGGAGTTTTTAAGTCGGGGGATTCATCAAAGAACTCATCTATTGCATCCAGCAATTCATCGAACGAAATATAGTCGTCCTTATCTTTGTCAAACCGTTTATAACGCTGTGGAATTGGAATATCGCTCTTGCCCATATTGTATCGTGATCTGGCGCGCTGCATCATTAGGAACGATTCTACTTCCGACCGGCTAATCGCTTGTTGATTAGTTAATTGTTCAGCTAACTTATCCGAATCAATTTCAACACCATCGTTATCCACAATCGCGTTAGGCTTTGTTTTCAAATCTTTATCCATATAATTGCCAACACCATCCATATCATCATCAAACGGACAACCTGTCGAATCAACTTCAACCCCTGGAGGAGTATTAGGGCATTGATCCCATCCATCGAAAATCAAATCGTTATCATTATCCCCGTAAAATGAGTAATCGAATTCGACATCGGCAAATAACTTCTGCATGGTAATCGTCTTGGGACTCGAAAACAAATCAAAATGAAAGGTAAGGTACGAAAACCCAAACATATCTTTCATACTGTTTCCTTTAATTCCTGTAGTAGCTTTGCTGCTGATATTGTCAATATTATCGGTAAACGTATAATTAAAAGAATATCCCAGGCGCATATTTACACGATCGGATACGGCAAAATCAAGACCCGCATCAATGGGGATGGCTAACGTACTTTGATTATAGCTCCCCAAACCATTCAGGTTTAGATCGCGTAAATCGGTTTCGTAATTATGGTCACGGGTAACGATATCGCCTAGTTTATTTCTGATAGTCCCATCAGGCATGTAGCGATATTGTAGCTTTTCGCCGTTAAGTTCGTAAAACATATCGGTTTTAGAATTAAACTGCACGTTTTCGATGCCCACCGAAATAAACGGTGTTACAAGTGCCCCCTTTTTAATGAAGGGCTTAAAATCGTAATGCAGGTTAATTCCAAACGTGGTAATACCTGTTTCAAAATTTAAATTTTTGAATGAATCAACAGCAGAACGGGTTTCACCATTCATCTTCCCTAATAATAAAAAGAAGTTTGCTCTCAGGTAGCGCTTGCTGTCAATAAATGTAGATACGTTAATTTTATAAGCTGGAGAACCCGAAAGTGGGTTTACTTTTTTGTTCCGCACTTCCCCAAAGAAATTCATATACCCGGTTCCAATTCCAATAACTGGTTTATAAACCGGATTCAGAACTTCCACTTCTTCTTTCAGAAGGGATTCGTAATATGCTTCGTCTTCCTGAGCAACCAATATTAATGGAAAAGAGGTAAACAAGAGCACCGAAATCCATTTTAGCAGCGTCGAAAACTTCATATTCCGTGTTATTTTGTCCATTTTTGCTCCGAAATCATCAATGCCTCCTGAACTGTTATGCGCGAGCCTTCGTTATAGGCCGAAACAAAAGCATCGGTAATAGGAGTTGTATTCCATAGATGTACGCGGTAGTCGCGGGCATCTCTATATGCATCAAATGAACCAACTGAATATTTAATCCAGCCTTCGTGATCTTCTTTCGTAACCGATTTCTCCAGCTTAAATTTCCGGAAATACGATTTAATATTTACAGGCTTATGCCCGGCAGCAATTTGAATTCGGAAATATACACCACTACTCCCTGGTTTAAGGTTTTCATTATCGACCACTGCAATTTCGGTTTCTCTTGGCTTGGTAACAAAAGAAGGAGTATCGGGCTGTTTAGCAACCTCCTTTATCGGAACCTGAGCTTGAGTTTGAATGGGTTGTTTTATTTCGGTTTTGGGTTCTATCGGCTTTGCTTGAGTAATAACATTTACAGGAGCTTTAGCTGTATTATTAGCTGCAACATTAGTCCCCTGATTTTTATTTTCAGGGACATTTAAAGTTTGGGGTGCAGTTGGACTGGTAGTTGGTTTCGTTGCTGCAGCAACTACTACCGGTGGAATAACTTCTGGTCGCAAGAGCTGGGCAATCTCCTCCGGTTTTATGGTTAGCAGATTGGTTTCCCGTTCAAAAACAGCAATACTTTGTGTTTTATCGTCGACAATGTAAGAGAACGCTCCGTTGATGGCAAGAGCTTCGGATGTAATCCCATTAGTAGGAACCAATTTATAGCTAACAACAAAGTAAGGGTCTACCGGTAAACTCATCCAAAGAAATTTCGCTTTCCCATCTTTAAAAGTGAATATTCCGTTTCGGCTATTTATATTTAAGGCAGTAAATCCTTTAGGAACTAATTCCTCAATTTTCGCAAATTTCTCAAGTTTATCCTTATTAACTAATAAATTAACAACATACTCGTTCTGCTCGGACGACCAAACAGGCTTTTGGCGCACACATGCAATACGGCCAAAATCAGTTTCAGCAACACCCGGAGTCATAGTTTTGCCAAAGTCGTTAACATCGACTAGCATGGCTGGGTTAATATTAGGGGACGGAACAATAACAAGCTGCTTTGGAGCAACATCTACCGATTTTCGCTCATTATCTTCAATATACGAAAATTTACCAGTTAAATTAAATGAACCTTTAAGACGTTCGTCGCAACTGATTTTATAACTGATGGTAATATTCTCCTCATCTGGCAGTTTAAGCCAGATAAAACGGACTTTTTGATCTTTAAAAGTAAAATCGGCATTAGAAGTATTTATAGAGGTTGCAGTAAATCCGGCAGGCAATTCTTGCTGAAAACGACAAAAGCCGGATAAATCCTTTTTCTTTAAGGAAACCTGAACCAATAATTCACTTCCTGCATTTATTTGGGGAGCAACATCCATGGTAAGCGACACATCGCTTTGGAAGAGCAAATTGATTGCCAGTGCTCCCAACAGATAAATCGCCGAAATAAAGCGTATCATGAATGGGTTTGTTTAGCTGAATAATTCATCATTGCAGACAAATATAACAAAATATGATATTATTTAAACAATTCGTATAAAATCTTCCTTTTACTGTTAATAACTCCTGCAAATGTTGATAACCCTTAAAAATTAGGGCTTAACATATACTTCGAATAAAAATTATTGATAATCTCCACCGCTTCATCGGGATCGTCCACTAAATGGAATAACTCCAAATCGTCGGGGTTTATGCATTTCTCATCTTCCATCATCGATTCCTTGATCCACTCCACTAGTCCTTTCCAATATTCTTTACCAATTAAAACAATAGGGAACCGGCCTATTTTTTCGGTTTGAATAAGTGTTAATGCCTCAAAAAGTTCGTCGAAAGTTCCGAAACCTCCGGGAAGTACCACAAAACCTTGTGCATATTTCATAAACATGGTTTTACGTACAAAGAAATAATCAAACGTAATAAGCTTATCGTGGTCAACAAAAAGATTTGCGCTTTGCTCATATGGAAGGGCAATGTTAATCCCAACCGAACGGCCTTTTCCGCGCTTGGCCCCCAGGTTTGCAGCCTCCATAATACCGGGTCCTCCGCCTGTAATTATTCCATACCCAAATTGGGTGAGCTTAAAAGCTATTTCTTCGGCCAATTTATAATATTTACTCTCTGAATTTAACCTTGCCGATCCAAAAATTGAAACACAAGGCCCAATACGGGAAAGCTTTTCATACCCTTCTACAAATTCCGACATTATCTTAAATATCCTCCAGGAATCTTCTGACTTTATTTCGTTCCAGGTTTTTTCCTGAAATGCATTCCTGATTTTCTCTTCGCTTGTTGACATATTCTGATTTGTTACTAAATAATACGATAGTGTATTATTCTATTTCATTAATTCGTTCTTAAGAAACTGAGCGGTATAGCTTTTCTTATTCTTGATCAGATCTTCCGGGGTGCCGCTAAAAATAATTTCGCCACCACCAAATCCCCCTTCCATTCCCACATCAATTATATAATCGGACACTTTAATTACATCCATATTATGCTCAATAACTATAACCGTATTTCCACGATCGGCCAACTGATTCAGTACTTCTAACAAAACCCGGACGTCTTCAAAGTGAAGGCCTGTAGTGGGCTCATCTAAAATATATACCGTTTTTCCAGTATCGCGTTTCGAAAGCTCCGATGCCAGTTTAACCCGTTGCGATTCTCCACCCGAAAGCGTTGTAGAAGGCTGTCCTAATTTAATATACCCAAGTCCAACCTGCTGAATGGTGACTAAACGATTGGATATCGAAGGTATGCCACTAAAGAAATCTACCGATTGATCAATCGTCATATCCAACACTTCGCTGATAGATTTCCCTTTATATTTTACCTCCAAAGTTTCACGGTTATATCGATGACCTCCGCAATCGCGACATTCTACGTAAACATCGGGTAAAAAGTTCATTTCTATTGTTTGTACCCCGGCTCCCGAACACGATTCGCATCGTCCCCCTTTCACGTTGAACGAAAAGCGGCCTGGCAAATATGCCCTGATTTTTGATTCGGGTGTGATAGCAAATAAATTACGGATATCGCTGAAAACTCCGGTATATGTAGCAGGATTTGACCGGGGAGTGCGTCCTAATGGCGACTGGTCTACCTGAATTACCTTATCTACAAATTCAATTCCTTCAATGGCGGCATATGGCAAAGGGTCTTTTACCGAATTATAAAAATATTTTGAAAGAATAGGCTGCAATGTTTCATTAATCAATGTTGACTTCCCGCTTCCCGAAACCCCGGTTATACAAATAAACTTTCCCAATGGAAATTCTACTGTAACCTCTTTCAGGTTATTCCCGGTTGCTCCCTTTAAAACTAATTTTTTACCGGAACCTTCTCGTCGTTTCTGGGGAATAATTATAGCCTTTTGATTATTCAGGTATTGGGCTGTAAGCGAATTGGAATTCAGAATATCCTCCGGAGTCCCTTCAGCTACCACTTCACCTCCAAAACGGCCTGCGTGTGGGCCCATATCGATAATATGGTCGGCTGCTAAAATCATATCTTTATCGTGCTCCACCACAATTACAGAGTTACCGGCATCGCGCAATTTCCTTAACGAATCTATCAACCGGTGGTTATCGCGCTGATGAAGCCCGATGCTTGGCTCATCCAAAATATACAACACATTAACCAGTTGCGAGCCTATTTGTGTCGCCAGGCGAATCCGCTGACTTTCTCCTCCCGAAAGGGTTTTCGAGCTTAGATTGAGCGAAAGGTAAGTTAAGCCAACATCCAGGAGAAAATTCAGACGCGTACGGATTTCTTTGATAATTTCACGGCCAATGGCCCGCTGTTTATCAGAGAGGCGATCTTCCAACCCTTCGAACCATTCTTTAAGCTTTCGTATATCCATAGCCGAAAGTTCGGCAATATTCTTACCGTCCACTTTAAACCAAAGGTTCTCCATTTTCAAACGGGCACCTTTACACTCGGGGCATTCCACTTCTTTAATAAATTGATTGGCCCAGGCTTGCGCTTTTTTAGAAGTATTTTCGTTTTGCTGGCTGATGATATAATTTACAATACCATCGAAACTTAAAAAATAATTGGATGAGGTTCCTGCCGGAGAATGCAAAAGTTTAAACGATTCATCCGATCCATAAAGGACGGTATTTAATGCTTCTTCGGAGAATTCCTCCACTGGTGTATTCAGGTCGAAGTTATATTTATGCAGAATTGCTTCTATTTGCCAGAAAACTACAGAGTTTTTATGTGCTCCCAATGGCTCAATAGCCCCTTTATTAATGCTTAACGCCGGATTAGGGATTATTTTCGAAATGTCAGCTTCTGTAATTTCGCCCAAACCACTGCAACGGCGACAGGCACCCTGAGGTGAGTTAAACGAAAATGAATGTGGGGCAGGTTCGTTATAGGAAATTCCGGTGGTGGGGCACATCAGTTGCTTACTGAAATAACGGGAATCGCCGGTTGCTTTATCCAGAATCATTATCACCCCTTTTCCATGAATCATGGCTGTATGAACTGATTCCTTGAGTCGTTTCAGGGTTTCTTCCGAAATAACAAGTTTATCAACTACCATCTCGATAAAGTGAGCCTTGTATCGGTCTACTTTCATGCTATGGGTAATTTCCTTTACCTGTCCGTCTACCCGAACATGCAAAAAACCTTTCTTTCGGATCTGCTCAAATAATTCTTTGTAATGACCTTTGCGTCCTTTTATCACCGGAGAAAGAACATAACAAGCTTTCCCGTCGAAACCTGAAGCGATAAGTTTAATAATTTGCTCTTCGGTGTATTTTACCATTTTCTCTCCGGTATTATAGGAAAAGGCTTCTGAAGCCCTGGCATATAACAAACGAAGGAAATCATAAATTTCGGTAATAGTACCAACGGTACTTCGGGGATTTCGGTTGGTTGTTTTCTGTTCTATAGAAATAACAGGACTTAAACCCGAAATCTTATCAACATCAGGGCGTTCCAAGCCCCCCAGGAATTGGCGGGCATAGGCCGACATTGTTTCCATGTAGCGCCGTTGCCCTTCCGCATAAATGGTATCGAATGCCAGCGACGATTTTCCGCTTCCACTTAATCCGGTTATTACAGTAAGCTTATTTCTTGGAATGTTGACGTCAATATTTTTAAGGTTGTGTACCCTCGCTCCCAATACTTCAATCAGTTCATCACCGGAGGATAAATCAGCCGCATTTTTATTTTTCTTGCTCATTATTTTGTTTATCGGGCACTACGTGCCAAAATAGAATCTATTTCTGTTTTTTCGGCAGGGATATGCATACTTCTTGACCCTTTAACAGGAATTTTTATTTTATAAGCCTTTTGCCCCTTATTGGTAAGGCAGTTGTCCCTTAACCATGGATTCAGCATTTTAATCATCTTATAATTTGTGCCATTCTGAAAAGCAAACTGTGCAATATCTTTAATAGACGTATTAACCGTTATTTCGTCGGATTGAAAGGGTTGATACATATCTTCGTTTGAGATAACAAAACCAAAATCCTCAGGATTATTTATAATAGCTTTTAACGAAGCAATACGGAATACATACCTTGCTGTTTCGTCGGTAAGTAAAATATCGTAATAATTATCGCTGTATTGACGGGCAATTTGGCGATTCAATCCACTTCGTCCTAAGTTATAGGAAGCGGCGGCCATTGTCCAGTTCTTATAAATATCGTAGGACCTTTGTATATATCTGCATGCAGCTTCGGTAGATTTCTCAATATTGTAACGTTCGTCTACTTCGTCATTAACTTCCATCCCATACTCGGCAGCAGTTGGTTTCACAAACTGCCAAAACCCTGCAGCGCCTGCCGGGGAAACGGCATTGGTAAATCCACTTTCGGCCAGGGCCAGGAATTTAAAATCTTCGGGGATACCGTTTTTTTTCAAAATTGGCTCTATAACCGGAAAATATCTGTTTGCCCGCTTAATCATAAGTAACGTTTGGGAATGCCAGTAAGAATTAACCAGAAGTTCTTTGTCCAACGATTCCCTAACATCAAAATTTTCTAATGGCATTCTTTCCCCTGCAAAACTAAGTTCATCGGGCAAAACCACCGAGCTTATTTTTCCGGAATTAGCTTCTTTTAGCCCTTGATTGGCCGAAGGCTTCGCCCCCGAAATCATGGTTATAGTAGTAACAATACCAACAACCCCCAACAACGCCATAATGCCATTCATTAACTTAAATGATTTTCCCATACCAAATTTGTATTAGCAATTCTTGTAAAAATGCAAAGTTATAACTAATATGATAAATTGAATACACCGTGAAACAACATTAACGAGTTTAATGAAGTGTTTGTTTCCTGACAGTGAAAAAAGATTTTCGGATTACTAAAATTTAAAGGAAATACCCGAATACAAACCAAATGCGTACGGGTGAAGTTTTATACTTTCGGATGAGTTAAAAGAATTAAGATAATATTTAAAAGTAGGTTCAACGCTCAGGAAGAGATTGCCACTTAATTTATAAACACACCCAAAACCAATGGACGAGCTATAATTCATCGTTTTAATATCGGTAGTTGTACCAGTATCTGTCACATTGTTATTGGAAGTTAATTCAGCTTTCGAATTTACAAGTACATGGGTACTCATTCCTCCCAAGAGGTGAACATTCATTTTACGATCAATTATCGTATATTTTGCAATAAAGGGTACTTCAAGAAACTCAAACGACTGCTTAATTTTATACTTTATATTTTCATCAGCAGGCTGCAACGCAAGGTTACCGGGCGAATACTCACTACGGTCGTTTGTAACGGATCCGGCAAAATAAAGATTCCCGCTCGATACAGTTTGAATAGTACCCGTGGAATTAGAAACTGCAGATGTTGCGGAATAATAATCCAAATTATTGCTCATAATTGCCGATTTGGATGGACTTCTCGTAAAATGAGAAACATCGTCAACCTGCTGGCCCATTTTCATGTAGTAAATACCTGTTTGAAAAGTTAACCTCGAAGATGCGGAATAATCAACCATTACTCCGCTAGCATAGGTAATCACAGCCTTTTCAATATCATCCATAGACGATTTGCTGATTCCTGGTGCATTCACTTCGGTAATATTCCGGTAAGAATACAACGGGGCCATTTGTCCTCCAATTGCCCACCGGTTTTTAGCTTCAGCAATATCGGTGGGTTCTTCAATAGCCAGAAGTATATCGAGCGTGATAACCGTATCGGTTTTAACTATATTTCTATCAAGAAATATTGGTATGTTACTTACTATGGATTGCAATTTTTTCACTGTGATAGATACGGGGACATAAAAGGCTATTGCTCCATTTTTTTCAATGGCTCTCAAAATTTCGCTACCAGAATTTTTTATAGAAGCTTCCGATTTATCTCCGGCGTCCTTTGCTGCTGATTCAGAAGTAAAAACAATACCTGAATTACTATTTACAGAAGAAATAACTTGTTCCGTTTGTTTTGTCTCCGACTGGGCAATGGAATACTCTGAAATGCTTTGCCCGGAAGATTCTTCAATTTCAAATTGAGCAGTTGGTTTGTCAATAGATTTAGCTGGGGTTTTAAGAGTGCTCCCATTACTTTTTGGAGCTCTAACTACAAATTCTTCGGTTGAATTAATATGCCCAGATTTTGAATGCTGAAAATACAACAATCCACTAATACCAGCAAAAACTGTAATAGAGGCAGCAATAGCAATCCAGAATATCGCTTTTCGATTGCCGGATTCATTATTCAGGTTTTTGGAAATATTACTCCACACATCAGCTGGCGGAATAACATTCATGTCGTTCAAACCTTCTTTGAAATAGGAATCTATTTTATTTTTATTACTCATCATGTTCCAAATATCCTAACCTTGTTACCTATTTTAGATTTTACCTTTTGCTGCAAAATTGCCCTGGCCCTTGATAAATTCGATTTGGATCCGCCTTCGGTTATTCCAAGCATGGCAGCAATTTCTTTATGCCCCAAATCTTCGAACACATATAAGTTGAACACCAATTTATACTGTGCTGGCAGCGATTGAACCATTTCTAACAACTCCTGCTGCGAAATTGCCGGCAGCTCTTCTTCCTCCATCTCATCAGCTGTTTCGGGAACATTCTCCAGCGAAACACTTCGACTCTGAACCCTTAATTTCTCAATAGCAGTGTTTACTATTATTCTTCTAACCCAACCTTCAAAAGAACCTGAAAAAGTAAATTGGTTTAATTTCGAATAAACCTTTACAAAACCTTCCTGCAAAACATCCTTGGCTTCATCATAATCTTTACAATACCTCAAACAAATGCCAAACATTCTTGCAGAAAACAGGCGATAAAGCTGTTCCTGCGCTTGACGTTTACCTGAAATGCACTCCTGTACCAGATATTTAAAATCCTCGGCCAATCGATTGATCTGAATAAAATTAAAGCATAAAGTTACAACATAATCGACCGGACAAAAATTTTGCCAGGCTTTTTATGGGTAGATGAACGAAATTAAAAATGGTTGCGTGGTAATTCTAATCTTTTTAATTTCTTACGACGCAACCATTCCAAAATTTTTCCATCTTTTGAAAAACTTTTAACCATGAAACATCCATATAGAGAATCTCGACATACAAGGGAATGGCTATAAGGATGTTCCATGTGACCTTAATTTAATAATCAAAAAACAGACACATGAAACGATATTTCATTTTATTTTTCAGCTCATTATTCTTTTTTACTTCGTGCGAAAAACAAGAAAAAAGTATAGTTAAAGATCCCATTGAGCTTACAATAGAGCAAAAACAGCTCGTATCCTCCTCCAATAAATTTGGGTTTAATGTTTTCAAAGAAATAGCTGGAAACGCTAAAGAAGGGGAGAATGTTTTTATATCGCCGCTAAGTATGAGTTTTGCATTAACCATGCTTTATAACGGAGCCGAAACAGCCACCAAGCAGGAACTAAAAGATGCTTTGGGATACTCCGGTTTGACTGATGACCAGGTGAATATTGCCAATCGTGATTTAATCAAGGCCCTTATTGAGATAGACCCCAAAGTTGTTATGGAAATAGCTAATTCCATTTGGTATAAAAACGATTTTAATGTGGAATCCGATTTTTTAACTATAAATAATAGCTATTTTAATGCAGAAGTTAAAAAAACGGATTTTTCGCCAGCAACGGTTGGTATGATCAATAATTGGGTTAGCTCAAATACCCATGATAAAATTAAAAAGATAATTGACGAAATCCCTGCCGAAACGGTTATGTATCTGATAAATGCCATCTATTTCAAAGGTACCTGGAAATATCAGTTCGAAAATAAAAACACTACCAAGCTTGACTTTTTCCCGAGCACTGGAAGCACTTTTAAAACTGATTTTATGGTACAGGAAGGTGCATTCGAAATCGTTAAGAATGATTTATTCTCGGGCATCAACCTTCCATATGGAAATGAAAATTACAGTATGATGGTATTGCTGCCAAATGAAGGGAAATCGGTCGAAAACATTATTTCCTCTATGAATGATGAAAATTGGACTCAATGGGTCAATAAATTACAAGTGACCAATAAAATTAAGATTTACCTGCCCAAATTTAAATTTAGTTATGAGAAAAAACTGAACGATGACTTGAATGCATTGGGCATGCAAACGATGTTTAGCGATTTTGCAGATTTGACTAGGATAAGTAAAGCAGGTGGAATTAAAGTCAGCGAAGTAAAACACAAAACATTTGTAGAAGTAAATGAAGAAGGAACCGAAGCAGCCGCTGTAACATCAATTGGCATTGAATTAACAAGTGCTGGCCCTAATAATATCTTTAATGCAAATAAGCCATTCGTATTTATAATTAAAGAAAAGGATACAAATAGCTTATTATTTTTGGGAATTATGAATAAACCGACAATCGAAAATTAAATCAAAAATAAGTAGGGTTAAAATTGGTTAATAATTGAAAACCACCCGAGGTGCAGCCCCGGGTGGTTTTTTTATATTAGATATGTATCACTTCTCCATATGCAGCTGCCGAAGCTTCCATAATGGCCTCCGACATTGTTGGGTGGGGATGGATAGATTTGATCATTTCGTGACCGGTAGTTTCGAGGTTGCGGGCAACAACAATTTCTGCAATCATTTCGGTCACATTCAGGCCAATCATGTGGGCGCCTAATAGCTCCCCATATTTTGCATCGTAAATAAGTTTTACAAATCCATCTTTTGCACCGGCAGCGCTTGCCTTTCCGGAGGCTGTAAATGGAAATTTCCCCACTTTGATTTCATACCCAGCTTCTTTGGCCGCTTTTTCAGTCATTCCAACCGAAGCTACTTCGGGGTTGGTATATGTACAACCAGGAATATTTTTATAATTCACCGGATGAGGGTTTAAGCCTGCAATTTTCTCCACGCAGGTAATCCCTTCAGCAGAAGCAACGTGCGCCAGAGCAGGGCCTGATACAATATCGCCAATGGCATAAATACCGGCAACATTTGTTCGGTAGAACTCGTCTACTTTAATTTTTCCTTTATCCAATTCTATTTTTAGTTCTTCGATACCCAAATTTTCAAGGTTCGGGGCAATACCAACCGCCGAAAGCACAATTTCCGCTTCAATTATTTCTTCGCTTTTTGGGGTTTTTACTTTTACTTTACATAATTTACCGGAAGTATCAACGCTTTCGACAGAAGAGGATGTAAGAACTGTCATACCAGCCTTTTTAAACGATCTTTCCAAAGCCTTCGAAACCTCTTCGTCTTCCACAGGAACAACATTTGGTAAAAACTCGACCAGCGTTACTTTTGTTCCAAGGGTATTGTAAAAATTAGCAAACTCGCTGCCAATAGCGCCTGAGCCAACCACAACCATGGATGCCGGTTGTTTTTCTAAAGACATCGCCTGACGATAGCCGATTATTTTTTTGCCATCCTGTTTTAAATTGGGAAGTTCTCTTGAACGGGCTCCAGTAGCCAGTATTATATGTTTTGCAGTTATCTGCGATTTTTTACCATCTTTATCGGTAACCTCAACTGTTGAGCCATTAATAAGTTTCCCCGTGCCTAAAATAGTTTCGACTTTATTCTTTTTTAAAAGAAACTGAACGCCTTTGCTCATTCCTTCGGCCACAGAACGACTTCGTTGAACTATTTTCGCAAAATCGGGCTTCACCTGACCTTCCACTGCAATACCATAGTCGGATGCATGTTGCATATATTCATAAACCTGGGCACTTTTTAACAACGATTTTGTGGGAATACATCCCCAATTTAAACATATACCACCTAAGTTTTCGCGTTCTACAACTCCTACTTTCAAACCAAGCTGCGAAGCCCGGATTGCTGCCACATAACCTCCCGGGCCGCTTCCGATTACTATAACATCGTAATTCATAAAATTCACCTATTTAATTAAAACTTTATAATTCTTTTATACCGTAATTATCTTAAAAGCCCAGCCACAAACCAACAAAGCCAACCAGTAAAGCTACAATCATATTAATAGCCTTCATTAGGAAAAATGATTTTTTCGATTCAGCTAACAAAGGCAATGCACCATGACCATCCTGAACAATAGAATTCGCCAAAAGTATGCTAAAAGGAACTGCACCGTTAAAATAAAAAATTACAAATACGAGATTGGGCCCCGACTCCGGAACAATGCCAACTAAAACAGCAATAATTAACAATGTATAAACATTGGTTTTCATCCATTGTTCCAAATCGATGTAATTCATCATAAAATGGATAACCAACAATGCTCCGAATGTCCATAAAAATATTTTCAGAAAATGCTTTTTAATAATGTGCCCCCAAAGGTGTTCTTCCAGAAAGTGATCTTTTACAATAATGATTAAAAAAAGAGCTGCAAAACTAACTAATACAAACAGAATTTCTTCCCAATGAAATCCACCTCCTTCGTGGGCATGCATCTCGGGTCCACTCTCCAGTTTAAAACCTCCATGTTCAAATTGCCCGGTAAGTATCCCAAATATAAAGAGCAATAAACCCATAATAAGAATTGCCCTGGGAAATGAGATATTTTTCAGGCCAATCAATGCATTTCGGATAGAAAGCGACTGCTCTTCGTGCTCATGGTGATGAATAACCATATGAGGTTGAGCAGGAACCGGGAATACATTCCCTTTTATAAAGGTGTTGATCAATAACCCCACAACAATAGCAATGGTGAAAATAATAATATTAAGGATCAATGCTTTTTCGGGAAATAAAGAAAACATAACAAACGATTCATCGCCCGAGCTGGCAATCATATTCGCAACCAAAGCACCAAAACCCACCACCTGATGGGTGTACATCGAGACTACCGCAAAACTCCCTACACAACCGGGAATTAAACCTAACATCGAAGCAACCAGAATCTGTTTAAACCGCGATTTGCTTAAATTCTCCCCCCAACGTCCCTTTGAAATTACATTTATGTATTCAATTATCAGCATCATAACCAGCACCAGACTGGTTATCATTATGGTTTGTCGGAGAATAGTAACAAGCATCGTTTGCGTAGAATAAATTTAAATAACAAAGTTAGGAAAAAAAAGTTTGCTGATAGTAAGAGTTAATTTCTTTAAACAGAAATCGAAAAGTTGGGTAATTTACAAAAATGCTCACTAAATTAGCCTTTTTATTATGGAGATATGCGCTTTATTGTTCCCTTGATATTTCTATTCTCAACAACAGTTTTACTTTCGCAACCCGACACATTAAGAAGGCCAAAAGTTGGATTGGTTTTGAGCGGTGGCGGAGCTAAAGGACTAGCCCATATAGGCGTTCTAAAAGTTTTAGAAGAAGTTGGAATTCCAATCGACTTTATTGGAGGTACGAGTATGGGAAGTATTGTTGGTGGCCTGTATTCCATTGGTTACTCCCCTGACGAGTTGAAAAAAATAGCAATTAACATGAATTGGGATAGCCTCCTTACCGATGAAATAGCCCGACGAAACCTTTCTTTTGAAGAAAAAGAAGAGAACGCCCGATATTTTGTATCTTTTCCTATAAAAGAGAAAAAAATAGGACTCCCTTCCGGAGCAATATCAGGACAAAATATTTATGGTTTCTTTAACCGGATGGCAAGTCCGGTTTACCGCGAAAACAATTTCCTTAACTATCCAATCCCTTTTATTTGTATAGCCACTGATATAGAAAACGCAGAGGACCATGTTCTCTCAAATGGATACTTACCGCAAGCAATGAGAGCCAGCATGGCCATTCCATCGGTTTTTTCCCCCGAAGAAATTGGCGGGAAAATATATGTAGATGGAGGAGTACTTAATAATTTTCCGGTAGTAGATGTAAAAAAAATGGGTGCTGATATCCTTATTGGAGTAGATGTTGGATTCAGGGCGCAACCCCGAAAAGTACTCGGCTCCTTGGTTGGAATACTCAATCAAAGCATGTATGCATTTACAAAAGAAGAAGTAAAAAACAGCCGAAAGGAATGTCAGATAATTATTGATCCTCGTTTGGAAAACTACAATGTAATGAGCTTTAACGATGCTGACTCAATTATAGCTCAAGGTGAATTGGCTGCCAGAGAAATGTTGCCTCAGCTAAGAGCATTAGCCGATTCACTTAATCGGTTTAGCCCTCCTCAAAAAAATAAGAATACTCCGGAACGATTTAAATCCATATTTATCAAAGAACTAGAAATTAATGGTTTGAAATTAGTTCCGAAAGAGTTTGTATTCCGCAAACTTCAGCTCGAAATCCCATCCGAAATATCTCTGTCGGAGTTGGAAAGTGGAATTGCTATGATCTATGGAACTCAGTTCTTTACTACTATCACCTATCGCTTAGTGCCGCTACCTGAAGGGGCTAAGTTAATACTGGAATTGTCCGAAAAAAATACAAACTTCTTTAAAGTGGGGATACACTACGATTCGGATTTCAAAACAGCGCTGCTGCTTAATGCAACTTACCGTAATTTACTGGCACCTGGATCAAAACTCTCGATGGATCTTGCTTTAGGCGAAAACCTTGCCTTTAATGGACTTTTATATCTGAACACTGGTTGGAATTCCGAAAGAATGCAGACTGCAAAGAAGAAATTATTTCCCGATTTTGGTATTCGCGTTAATGCGCATAAACTAGAGGTTTTTCAATTTGATAAAGAAAAAAGAATTGCCAGCTACGACTTTTCTGATTTTACCCTCAATTTATTCTGGCAGGCCAATCCAACAAATAACACCGCCCTTGGAGGAGGAATCTTGGGTGATTATTCCTGGTTAGCCAACCGTGTTGGGCAAGCGATGATACCCGAATCGGAATCGCTATTCCTGAACTTTCATGCCTTTTATAAAATAGATACCTACGACAAAGATTTTTATCCTACCCATGGATCGCATTTAACAACTGAAATTAAATATGTAAAAGATATTTCGGATGATGCAATTTCCCGAAGTAGCTTTTTCCAGGGAAGTGTCCGCTTATCGAAAGTTATTCCAATTGGCAGAAAATTTACTCTTTTAAATCATTTTTTTGCCGGAACTTCTACCGAAGATTCTATACCGGTTCATTACAGCTATTATTTGGGTGGGCTTGGCGGCACCTACCTGAGAGGATTGGTTCCCTTTGTGGGATTAAAGTATATGCAACTTGCCGGTTCTCATGGCATCGCCATAGGTTCTGATATCCGCGCCGAATTATGGAAAGACAATTTCCTTACCTTAAAGATTAATGCCTGTAAAGTCAATTATTCGAGGAAAAATATTTTTTCCTTTGATGATATAACATATGGTGGCGGAATATCCTATGGTTACAAAAGTGCTATTGGCCCAATGGAAGTTACTTTTATGACTTCGAATAGTCTGAAAGGACTTGGCGGATTTATTAATATCGGTTATTGGTTTTAACAATTTTGAATGTACGTATGAAAAAAATATCGGCGGTAATTATCACCCAAAATGAAGAACGAAATATTGAACGCTGCATTCTTTCTATTTTGCCTGTTGCCGATGAAATTTTAGTAATCGACTCAGGATCAAAAGATAAAACGCAAGAAATTGCTACAAAACTACCAAAAGTTATTTTTCACCATCACCCATGGGAGGGTTTTTCAGGGTCTAAAAACTTCGGAAATTTAAGGGCTCAAAACGATTGGATCCTCTCTGTGGATGCCGACGAAGCGCTATCTCCCGAGTTACAACAATCGATATTAATTGAAAAAGAGAACGATCAGGAATATGCCTATCGGGTATCCCGTTTATCTAGTTATTGCGGCACCTGGATTAAACATTGCAAATGGTACCCCGACTATAAAATCAGGATTTTCAACAGGAAATCAACGCAATGGGTTGGCGAATCCATACACGAAAAATTGGTTTTTAATAATAACCCTGCTGTTAATACGCTAAAAGGCGATCTATTGCACTATACCCTCGAGACTATTGGAGATTCGGTGGATAAAATTAATAACTACTCAACCATTTGGGCCAATGAGGCATTTGCTAAAGGGAAGAAAAAATCAGGTATTTCCATTTTTATTGATCCCCTGAAAACGTTTATTAATATCTATTTTATTAATGGAGGAATCCTGGATGGATTGTATGGCTTCGAAATTTCAGTTATTTCATCGTATGCAAAGTTTTTAAGGATTGCGAAACTCAAGAACCTTTACAAAAAACATAAGAAAAACTAAATATTACCTACTTTTTGGGTCGAACTCCAGACAACTCATTAATTGAAATTACCTTCACACCGGTATAGTAAAACCCAATAATATCTTCACAGCGAAAACCCATCGTAGCCATTTTCATAGCACCATCCTGGCACATTCCAACACCATGGCCAAATCCGTGCCCGTTTATTTTTATAGTTTTATCATTCGCGCTAATCTGAAAATAAGAAGACTTGAGTTTCCAATCTGCCCTAATTTGCTTTGTCAGGGTAGAATCAGCCCCTACCCGATAATATTGCTGCCGACCCAATTTGGTTGTTTCAAATGAGGCAGGTTCTTTTGATTTAAGTTTGAATCCATTGTTCTTTAAATATGTTTTCCACTCCATTAACGGAATTTCCTTTTGCCAGTTGGCATTTGGCTTTTGCTGACAATAAGGGTCTTTAACCGGTTGCAGGTAAGACTTCCCATTTAGCCAGGTATTGCCCGACGATTCTGTTTCACCGCCACAATTCCCATGAAACGAGGCCGTAATAAAACTACTGTCGAAGGCTACCACCACCAAATTGCGGGTAAGGCTGGTCGATTTATAAATTGCATCGGTATAAGCCGAAACTCCACGATAAGCCTGACAATGAACCTCATCACACAAATTAAAACCTTCTGTCTCGTGCCGGTTTATATGGCTATATAAATAGGTACGGCATAAAAGCGCCTGCGCCTTTTGAAATTCAGGCTCTGCTTTACTTCCCGTTTCCGCTTCCACGACTCCGGCAATATAGCGCTCAATATCCACCTCATTTATGATCAGAATACGGCCATAATCGATTCGAAGGAGAATGTTTCCGGGGAAAATTTTTCCGTTAGCTTTAGGTTCAACAGGCGTAATGCGTATATCATTTATATTCCCCGAAGAAATGATTCTTATCTGTTGAAAACTTCCCAATAAACCCTTTGCATTTTGCAAAACAAGCTTGTCTTGGAAAAGTGTGATATAGAGCGCTTCATTGCCCGATATATCTGTAATTTTTTCGTCCTTTTGATAAATCGAGTATTTTCCCTTATTCGCAGTGATAGAAAATCCTTTTAAAGGGAGGTTATTAAAAACACTGATTTTAACTTCCTGCGAAAAGCCGATTTGATAATTGACAAAGTAAATCAGAAATAAAAATAAGATTTTCATAAACATTCTATCACTCAAACTTTTCGTGCAATTATATTTCTCAACTCTTCGGTCATAATACCAGCCACCCGCTTGGATGCGCCCGCCCCACCACAAATTCGTTTTAATTCTTCATAATCGTTTATCATTTCGTTGCGGTGTTCCGGGTTGTGCAATAATAAATGGAGTTCAGCAGCGATTCTGGTTGGAAGTTCAAACTGAAATAATTCTTTCACCACTTCCTTGTCCATAATAATATTCACCAGCGAAAAAAACTTCACCTTTACAATATGCCGGCCAATTTGATAGGTAATGGGACTCGTTTTATAACAAACCACCTGGGGAGTACCTAATAAAGCTGTTTCGAGTGTAGCAGTTCCTGATGTAACAATCGCCGCAAGCGAATTTCGGAGTATATCATAGGTTTGGTTAAAAACAACCGGAATTTTCCGATCGCCAATAATTGGTTCATAATAGGAAGCATCTATTGATGGTGCCCCGGCAATAACAAATTGATAATCCGGAAAATTCTGAATAGCTTTTAACATTTCCGGTAAACAAAGATCAATCTCTTGTCGTCGACTACCCGGCAAAAGGGCGACAACCGGTTTACCCGACAAGCGATAACGATTATTAAATTCCTTATCATCCATTAATACGGGCAGCTTTTCTTCAATAGCATCAATAAGTGGATTGCCGGCAAAATATGCCTTATAGCTATGTTTTGCGTAAAAATCGACTTCGAAGGGGAATATTACAAACATCCGATCGACCAGCTTCTTTATTTTCTTAACACGCGACTCCTTCCAAACCCATACTTTTGGCGAGATGTAATAGAATATCGGGATATCAATTGTTTTAACAAATTCGGCAATTTTAAGGTTGAACCCTGCATAATCTATAAGGATTACCACATCGGGCTTCCAGTTTTGAATATCGGCTTTACAGAGTTTTAAGTTTTTTGATATTGTTCCAAGATTTTTTATAACCTCCCAAATTCCCATAAATGCGCCATGACGATAGTGCATCACCAACTCACCGCCTTGTTCCTGCATAAAATCACCTCCAAAATAACGGAATTGGGCATGATTATCCACATGTTTCAACCCACGCATCAGATTCGAGCCATGCAAATCGCCGGATGCTTCGCCCGCAATGAGATAATACTTCACTTTAAATAGATTTAGTTTAAGGTGTGCAAGATAGAAAAAAAAAAGTTGCGGGATGCGAGGTATGTGGTGCGGGTTGCGATTCGCGATCCGCGATCCGCGATAGCCATCGGGACTATCGGGACTATCGGGTGCGGGTTGCTGGTTTACAGATTTAAGGTTGCAGGATACAAGTTAAAAATTTTGTTGCAATAAGTTTGGCTGAAGGTAATTACTTCTTCCGGTTTACCAGATAAATGCCTAATAAAACCACTAATCCTCCCATTATTTCAGAAAAGGTCATGTATTCGCCTAGAACGGGGATAGAGAACAAAGCGGTAAAAACTGATTGCCCTAACAAGCTCACAGACGCAATAGTCGGATTTAGATAACCCAAAGCATAATTAATGGTGAGCCAGCCACCTAATTGAGAGATAAGTCCAAGTCCAATAAGAGCGAGCCATGAATGAGCAGTTTCCACCCTTAAATCTGTCCCTTTAATCCAACAAAAAACAAGAAGAATTATCGTACTTACAACCATAGAAATTGCAGTGAATGATATGGTATCGAGAGTTGACCTTCCTTTTCGCACAATTAACAAATAGGCACCATAAAACATACTGGCAATTATTGCCATAAACTGTCCTCTAGTAAAGCTAACTTCTGAGACCTGACTAAGACCAATAATCATTGCTGTTCCAAAAATTGCAATTGCTGTTCCTGTCCAAAATATTGGCTTGGGCTTTTCTTTCAGAAGGAAAATAGCTCCCAATCCGACCCAAACCGGGGCAAGGTTCGCTAAAATTGTAGCTATAGATGCTTTTGAAAGTACTATTGAAGTGTTCCAGAGAGCAATGTCGATAGCAAAAATTACCCCGCAAACAACGGCCAATAAAACAGAACGATATCCATCAATCGGTTTTCGCCATTTTAACCAAATAGGAATAATCGCTACAGAACCTATTGCCATTCGATAGAAAGCAGAGCTTAATCCGCCAACTCCAGCCAGTTTTACGAATATTGCCGACCATGCTATGCACAAAATGCCGACAAAAAGCATGAAATATATAAAATACGATTGTTGTGACTTTATTGGCATTATGCAACTATTACCGGTATATCTTCATTGCGCAATATAACGCCACAAAACGAAACAAAAAAACCAAACTATGAGATTCTAATTTTTAGCTCACTCAAAAGGTCCTTCTAATTTTGGCTTATCCGATCAATGGTTTCCAGCAAACTATCAATAAAATAGTTGTTTTTCGAAATATAATTTGTCGCATCGTTTACATACAACTCTTTAATTATTTTTTGATTGGGCTTTTCAGATAGTATTATTATTTGCAAAGCTTTGTTAATTTTCCGAAGTTCCGAGAAGGTTTGCATACCATTCAGCATTTTTTTTGCTTTTCCGGTAAATAGATGATCGAGAATAATAATATCTGGATTTACATCCAAATTCATTAAACATTCTTCTCCCGACGGGAATACAATAACCTTAAATCCTTCTTTTCCACTAATAGTGTATTCCAATAAATTTTGGATCTTTTTATCACTATCTACTACAAATATCAACTTCTCTGTCATAATCTATAATTTTAAAAAGCTATATAAATTGCTTTCCGAATAGGTGTAAGGCCCAGGTTTAAAAATGTTTGATATATTTTATTTATCTAACTATTATTTTTTCAATAATCTCATATCCTGAAATTTTCATGCTGCGTAATCTTTTGCCGTAAAAATTTTAAAAACTATGAAAATTGCAGTTAACCGTTGTAACCCGATCTTTTATATTTTTGTGGCTCTACTAACTCCCATATAAATGAAATCGATTCATCCTATTCTTTTAATTTTAGCTATCTCTTCTATCCTAATAAGTATAACCAGCGTAATATTTTCGCAGAATTCATCTGAGCTAATCCCGTTTGAACAAGCCTATAAACGCAAATATCATACCGTAAAACTCGAAGGGCAAAAACCGGTTATTGACGGGAAACTCAACGATGCATGTTGGACAAATGAAGGCAGTTGGTCGGAAAATTTTCTTCAAAACACACCCGTTGAGCGAGGCAAACCAACTTTTCCTACAAAAATCAAAATACTTTTCGATGATAAAAATTTATACTTTGCCCTCCGCGCCTGGGATCCTGAACCCGATAAAATAAACCGTTTTGTTGGGAACCGCGACGACAATTCTATTGGAGACCTTATAAGTGTTTGTTTCGACACCTACCACGATTTCCGCGCAGGAACTGAGTTCAACATAAACACCGGGGGCAATAAAACCGACCTCATTGTTTCGGACAACCTAACCGTTAACCTCAATTGGAATGCAGTTTGGGAAGGAAAAACCGCGGTAAATGATTCGTCCTGGACAGTGGAATTCCGTATTCCACTCAGTCAGTTACGCTATAACCACAGCGATACCGGAATGGTTTGGGGGCTTCATGTGCGCCGAATTGTAAGGCGTATACAGGAGACCGATCAATGGAGCCTTATTCCGCGTAAAAACTCAGGGCATGTGTATTCCTTTGGTGAAATGCATGGACTTAAGGGAATTAGAAAACCCAGGCTGATTGAATTTCTTCCTTATGTTTCGGGAGCTGCCATCCGGGAACCTAAAATTATAGGTAGCCCTTATTCTAAAGGAAACCGATGGAACAAAAATGGCGGTATTGACGGGAAGATTGGATTAGGCGATTTCACTTTCGATATTACTATTAACCCTGACTTTGGTCAAATTGAAGCTGACCCATCGGTTATGAATTTAACCGCCCTGGAAACCTTTTATGAAGAGAAAAGGCCTTTCTTTCTGGAAGGGAAACATATTTTCGATTTTTCTCCCGATCAAAACATAATGTTTTATTCGCGTCGAATCGGCCACTCCCCATCATACATTCCAACAACCGATAATAAAAATTCGTTTTACCGAGGCCCGGAATTTACAACCATTCTTGATGCAATTAAACTTACCGGAACAACCCGCAATGGAGTTTCGATAGGAATACTTCAAAGCACAACCCAAAAAGAAATTGGGGAATATATACTCAATGGTATGGAATCTAAACCAATAGTAGAACCTCTTACCAATTATCTGGTAGGCCGAATTCAGAAAATATCAAACAAGGGGAATACGCAACTCGGAACGATGATAACTTCGACAAACCGGCTACTGGACGCATCGAACCTAAATTATTTAAATGAAAATGCATTAACAGCAGGCATCGACTACTTGCAGTATTTCAAAGAAAGGGAATATTATATTGATGCAAAGGCAATTATCAGTTATATCAATGGAGAACAGGAAGCGATGCTGGCACTTCAGCAAAACCCGCTCCATTACTATCAGCGCCCCGATGCTCAAAACTACCTGGGTATTGATAGTTCCCGAAGATCGCTTACCGGAACAGGAGGGTACATAAGTGCTGGCCGCAAAGGAAACAAACGTTTTATTTTTTCTGAAAAAATTAACTGGTGGTCACCCGGTTTCGACTTAAACGATATCGGTTACTTAATGATGGCCGACCTTATTGAAAATCATACCCGCCTATCGTATCGCCAAACCGACCCAAAACCCTACCTTCGGAATTCAACTTTAACAGTTTCGCAATCGAACTATTGGAATTATGGGGGACTAAATACCCGCAAGGATCTTGGGCTGGAATTTGTTTCGATGTTTACCAACCGATGGGAACTTAGCCTCAATGAATACTATGTAATTTCGGATATGGCAACCCGTCTTTTACGCGGAGGGCCAGCTTTACGCATGGCTCCATCGTGGGAAAATACGATCCTCTTCAATACTGACAAATCAAAACGCGTATCTTTTAAGATGCAAAATGCCAGTTTATTAAGCAGCGATGGCGTTTCGCGCAAATGGATGCTAAAGCCGGGACTCACCTTTCGGGTTGGAAATCATGCCTATATCATGAGCGAGTTTAGTTACACCAACAATATTGATAATTTTATATATGTTACCCAGGTAAAAGTCAATGATGAAGCACAATATATTATGGCCCGGATAAAGCAGCAAACCTATAACTTTACGTTGCGCCTGAATTACAATATTACACCTGACCTTTCTATTCAATATTACGGCAGTCCATTTGTATCGAGTGGGAAATATGCTGATTTTAAACGTGCCGACGACGCTCGTGCTGTAAATTTAAAGGACCGTTATTACACTTTCGCCGGGAACGAAATATCATACAATGAAGATACTAAAACCTATACAGTTTCAGAAGGTATAAAACAATACGCTTTTAACAACCCCGATTTCAGTTTCAAAGAGTTTCGGTCGAACCTGGTAGCGCGTTGGGAATACAAACCAGGCTCTGTAGTTTACTTTGTATGGGAGAATAACCGTAAAAGCCGTGATCGATACTATTCTTCTTCGTTTGAGCAAAACTTCGATGGCTTATTTGGAATTGAACCCGCCAATATTTTTATGGTCAAATTTAGTTATTGGCTGGCGTTATAACCGAGCAAAGCACTTATTCCACAGCAAATTTCAGGATGATAGCTGTGATTGTCCATATAAATGTAGATGTTAATATTCCCCGGGAGGTTAGGTAATAGTTTTTCCAGATATAAAGGAAAAAAACCAATAGATTAGGCAGAAGGCAAAGGCTTAGAATTTTTGTAAAAGCCGCTATTTGAAAAGAGTAGGTAATAAAATATGCGAAAGTAACTTTGGAAAAATTCGATTGATAGAATATAAGAAAAGCGATAGCCGGAACTATCAATCCCAGGATAATTCCTAGTTTTATTGAGTCGAACCTGGATTGTTTTACCATTTGAAATGAAGCGTTAAAATATACGATAAACTAAAAATTCCATTTTTTGATTTGTTCCAGACTGGCATACGATGTAAGATCGGTCTGAACCGGAACAATTGAAATATATTTATGGTGCAAAGCCCACTCGTCGGTATCGTCTGCTTCGGGCTCCAGGTTATAAAACTCTCCGGTAAGCCAAAAATATTCCCTGTTATTAGGATCGGTCCGCTTGTCAAACTCCTCACGCCAAACGCCTTTGTTTTGACGACATACTTTTACACCTTTCATTTCGTTTTCCGGAACGTTGGGAATATTCACATTCAGACAAGTATCGGGAAGCAAGCCATTTTTCAAGACATTTCCGACAATTTTTCGGGCAGGGTTTATGCAGGAAGAAAAATCAGCCTCTTTCGAAAAATCTAAAAGCGAGAAACCAATAGATGGCACTTCGTAAAGACAACCTTCCATGGCAGCAGCCATCGTACCTGAATAAACAATACTCGAAGACGAGTTTGCCCCATGGTTAATGCCAGATACCAATAACGAAGGTTTTTCCTTCAATAGTTGGTTCATGGCAATCTTAACGCAGTCGACAGGCGTTCCACTGCAAATATAAAACTCAAACCCTTCTTTTTCTTCAACCTTTTCGATCCGAAGCGGCACTTTTACGGTAATGGCATGCGACATCCCCGAATGCCCTTCACTGGGAGCCACTACAACCACTTTTCCAAATGGCTTCACCACCTCTATCAATGCCTGAATCCCTTTTGCCCGGTAACCATCGTCGTTGGTTACTAAAATCACTGGTTTATCTTCTGTTTTCACTCTTTAAAACGTTTAATTGACAAAGATAGGATATTCAAAAGAAGTATCAAGGTAAGAAATAAACGGGAGATTTATTTGTAGCAGGTGCAGATTTGAAATGCATGCTAGCTTGTGGATATTTAATTTCGTATGTTTGACTTAATAAAATCTAGCATCTATACACATGGAGATGAAAACTACTATTTTAATTTTGTTATTTCTTGTCAATTTAAATCTATATGGCAATAATAAGGATTCAATAATTTCCCCCAATCTAAAAAATGCAATCATGAAGGGAAGTGCCGAATATTTAACTAAACAAATGTTTTCAAAATATAATGTATTTGTTATAAAACTAATATCCATAAATAATAAAAGAGGTTGTTTTTCAATAAGTTATATAAATGAAAGATTAGATTATATGGACGTTAAGGCATCAAATTATATTTATATTAATAACAAATTATATTTGATTAGAGCCGATACTTTTGTAAATTATATCAATACGAGATATGGAATTCCATTAATAAACGACACTATTAAAAAAGATGCTATTAAGGATTTAGCGGGATCACATATTTCAATTTCAGGGCAACCGCCATCAATTATTATTGTAAATTTTAAAAGAAGGAAAGTTAAAACAGAGTATTTTGGATCTTGCTATGATGCTGATGATAGATATAGGTTATAAAGCTATCCCAAACCATATACCTTTTTATTTCATTTAAAATGGGTTGAAAGCTTTTTTATTCGAAAACTACCTTATAAGCTCTAACGCTTTGTTTTATAAGATTATTTATAAAGAAGGCTTTCGTCTAAAAAGCTAACTATTTTTTTATCAAGTGTCCAGAGTAACGCTTTTGATTCAATGGCTGCATAAATAATTGCACAATCTATTAGCCCAACACCTTTATCCCATAATTTATTATCCATCGAATACTTACCAGCAAAAAAACCAATTCCATTAATATTTACCTTTGGTAAAATTTCCCAAATGCCAATGATTTTTGATTTCTCCTGTTCTCTTGCTCCCTGCAAAAGCTCTCCAAAAATAAAATCCAGGGCTAATACTTTTTTCTCTCTCAAAAGATTGTCAATTATTATTTTATAGTTCTCGTTTCTTTTAAAATATTCTATCCAAATGGATGTATCCAATATAATCATACCCTCTTTCTACTATTTAATTGCCTGATTTCTTCGGCAGAACGATCAAACTGTAAAGGCTCATTATCGATCTCATTAATCAATTGCTCAATTTTTTTCCGATATACATAATCTTCGAGAGCAATTACAAGCCCCTCGGTAATATTTTTACCGTGAGAAAGCTTAACAACTGTTTGAACTAAGTCATCTTTAATTATAGCAGTCACTTTCATAATAATACGACATTTAATAATTATTTTCAACGTATCAAATATACGATTGTAAAATCGTATATAAAAATTAATTTAAACTAATCTTACTTTCCCTAAACTCTCGCAAGTTGCGAAATGAGTTAATCATTGGCATTAGGGAAAGTTTCAACTCGTTCAGCTATGTCCAGTAACATCTGCTACCAATTAGTGAGGCCGGGAGAGAAGTCAATTGATTGTCGTATTTCGACTCCGCTCAATATGACAATTAACTGGTTTCCAGCGGCCAGATTGAGCGAAATCGAAGCTTTGTCCTACTTTCGCCCAGCCTCTTTGCTCAAGATGTCAACTGAAATTTTGTTCTCGAAACAAGCAACCTCAATTATACATAAAACAAAAAAGCCCACTATTTTCGTGGGCTTTCAATTTTTTAAGTGTGTGCGACGACTATTCGGGGTGAATCGCTTCTACCGGACAAACATCGGCACAAGCACCGCAATCGGTACAAAGTTCCGGGTCAATTTTATAAATATCGCCCTCAGAAATAGCTTCTACTGGACATTCATTGATACAAGTGCCACATGCAGTGCAATCTTGGCTAATTTTGTGTGCCATTTTATCTAGTTTTTAAGTTATTGAATCCAATACAAAATTATGGCAATTTTTGAAACGTAAAAGGTTTTTTTGCTTCCCATCCTAATTTGAATGTATTTTAAATAACCATCTTCCTAAAAAGCAGGTTATCTATTTTAAGCTACATTTTAACTATTTAAAAACGAACAGCTCAACCATGCCATTAACGAAATGCCTGTTTTCAAAGCCTGTTCATCCACATTAAAAGTCGATGAATGTAAGGCAACAGAGGGCACATCCTTTGTCTTAACCCCTAACCTGTAAAATGTACACGGGTATTTTTGAGTAAAATAGGCGAAGTCTTCGGCAGTCATTCGAATATCGAGGTCTATCACTTTTTCGTCCCCCAAAAGCTGAGAAGCATATTTCTTTGCTAGTCGGGTTATATTCTCATTGTTGACTAATACCGGGTATCCCTTTTCAATTCTGAAATCGACTTCCGCCCCCATACCTGCAACCAGATTTTCGGCCAGGTGCTTCATCTTCTCGTGCGCCTGCATCCGCCAGGTTTCGTTCATGGTGCGGAAAGTACCTTCCATATATACTTCACTGGGAATTACGTTGGTAGCGCCATTGGCAATCACTTTCCCGATAGACAATACTGATGGTACAGATGCTTCGGCAAAACGGCTGACCACCTGCTGCAAAGCCACTATCAGATGTGCTGAAGCAAGCACCGTATCGGTAATTTGATGAGGCATAGCGCCATGCCCGCCTTTTCCTTTCACGGTAATAAATAATTCATCGCACGATGCCATGTAAATTCCCGGCTTAAAACCAACATAACCGGCATCCATTGTAGGCAGTACATGCTGAGCAATTACCATATCGGGTTCGCGGTCATTAAAAATCCCTTCTTCCAACATTAATTTTGCTCCACCGGGAAGCTTTTCCTCCCCTGGTTGAAATATAAGCATAATAGTACCTTCAAACTCCCCGCGTAACTCATTAAGAATTTTTGCCGTACCCAGTAACGAAGCGGTGTGAACATCGTGTCCACAGGCATGCATAACTCCATTGTTTATGGACTTATAAGGCACATTATTTTCTTCAACAATAGGCAATGCATCAATATCGGCACGTAAAGCTAATAATTTCGCTTCCGGGTTTTTGCCCCGTATATACCCAATAATTCCGGTAGAAACGATACTATTCTTATATTCAATTCCCCATTCCCGCAATTTAGAGCAAATAAAAGCCGAGGTTTGGAATTCCTCAAACGACAATTCAGGATTTTGATGTATATGTCTTCGAATATCAATTGTTTCGGGGTAAATTTTATCAGCAAGTTCAAATATTCGTTGTTTCAATTCCATTCCGGCATATTTAGATTAGATTCCAAAAATAACGTAAGATTACCATATCTATTTGATAATACATCTTAACAATTTGTTATTAAAGCATAAAATTATTTCCCCAAGAGCATCTTAACGCCCATTAGAGTTAAGAAAAGTCCAAAAATTCTCTTTAATGTTTTTTCGGGCAAATTCATAGCAAACATAGAGCCGAAGTAACTTCCAATAATAAAAGCTACCACGATTATAAAAACAAATTTCACATTTACATAATCGTTTTTATAGTAACTATATGCTGAGATAATAAAAACAGGCATTGTCATTACTCCCAAACTGGTACCTTGTGCCTGATATTGGTTAAAGCCCAGGAAAAAGGTAAGCATTGGTATTATAATAATAGCGCCACCGACTCCCAGCGTTCCGCTAACCAATCCCGCAATTATACCTGTTAATAGTAACAATAATAATTCGTTTACTGACATAGTGGACTATTTAGAACTGGCAAAGGTATTAAAAATCGGTACTTAGCGAAAAATAGAAAATCCGGGGAAGTACAATATTTTTTTCAACTCCCCATGCCCAGTCGAAACGCATGAAATAGCCTAACAATTGAGCCCTGACACCATATCCAAAGCCATATACAAAGGGGCTTCGGTTACTTTTCACATAAACAGTTACTTTGCCATTACGATCCACATCGTAATCGTAGGCATTTCCACCCGAGAAAGGAGTAAGTCCTGTCCAGGCGCTACCCACATCGAAAAAACCTACCGCCTGGAGACTGCTCCAAAAATTAGAGCTAATAGGATATTTGGAGAAATACTTTACAAACGGCCAGCGAATTTCGCTGTTGATTACACTAAAATTATTTCCATTTCGGATATTTTGCGAAAAACCGCGCATATTAGTTGCCACAGTCTGATAGGCATACTTCTCCTGGTCGTCGATACGAATGGAATTGTCAAAAGTCTTTACTTTCGACGAGAAGTTCATCCAGTTATCGACACTTCCCAGGTAGTAAATAAGTCTGCTACCTCCAAAAGAGGATGAGGCGGCAAAACGGTTCGCCCAAATAAGGTTGCGGTGAATTACCTGATAGTGCCTAAAATCGGCACCAAGTACAAACAAATCTGACTTTCCGCGGTTAACCTGCTTATACGCTTCTCCAAATATTTTAAAGCGGGTTCCACTATAAATATTTATCCCTAACGAGCGGGTGTTATCAAATATCAATTCCAACTTTAAGCCTGCCCATGCATTATTAAAATTGTTATAGTTTAATGCAGCAGTTTCAGTAGCAAGCACTGCATTCCGGTCGTGGCGAAAAGAAACGGTTCCATGAGCGCTTAGTACCTGCGAAAATGGATATTTCAGCACATAATAAACCTCCTGGGTAGTAGTTTTTATAAGAAAATTATCGGGAGTTACACTCTGAAACGACTGCCGATGATAAACATATTCCTTATCCCACTGTTTTTTAAGATTTTCGAAGCTTAAAAGATATTCATTACTCTCAAAATCGAATGAAAGACGAATTCCCCCAATTATTTTATAATCCTCGAAAAGGTCGTTGGTGCCAACTTTTATTAAGCTGTTAAACCCTGGATTATAGTAAACCTGAGAGCCATTAAATGCCTGGTAGGAAGCATTCAGGAAATTAAAATCGACCTGACTGACAAGGTTATTGATATAGAAAGCCGGCTGATAAATACGCTGTTTACGCTCTGGTTTTGACGGAACCGAGTCGGTTGGAACAATGGACGATTGACTTCTATTTGCCTGCCCCCCGTTCAGGTTTAGTTTCTCAATTTCAAAAACATAATGATCAATATCAATTTCATCGGAAGTGATAAGTTTAGCCGTGTCACTGAAAACAGGCGTTTGTTTCCGAATTTCCGGTGGCCTGACAGTTATAGGTTCTTTCTTTATTTGCGAAATGCTATCTTTACGTTGCAGCGATTTATTTAGCTCCTGCCGGTACTCTGTTTCTGCAAGTTTTAATGGCAGATTCTGAAATGGCTTTATTTTTTCCATAAACATAAACATCCTGCCTTTCTTAAGGCGAATATTGCCTGCATCGAGCGACTGTGGAACAACATTATGTTCCATTAGGCTTTCGTTGCTGTTTGTTGTTGGATATGATTTTGAGAAAAACCGATAATGAATGGTGGTATCAATAAAACTAATAAGGCTGTCGTAATCGGCAATATATCTATTATTAATACCGCTGACATCGCTTAAATAAGCATATCTGTTTTTCGAAATTTCAATAGGGTAAGTATGGTTGGCATAACGATTGTCGGTAATCCGCGACAAGGTATTCGACCGGGAAGAATAATTATACACAAACAAGGCATAAGCAGGCGAAAGCTCCTTTATTTCTGCAGTTTCGTTGCTTAATGTATCGCTGATTCGATTTGAACTAAATACAATTTTGGAGGAATTATCGGCAAAACTGGGGAATAAATCATCGGCCAGGTCATTTGTAATCTGCTCATTTGTTGCGGAGGCCAGTGTATGAACAAAAATATCCGTACGTCCTTGTTTCACAGCCGAAAAAACCAACCTCGAAGCATCCGAAGAGAACGAATAATCTACAATCTTATCAAAATACAATAGATTACGGGTAACTAATTCTTTGGTATCAAGCGTATAAAAGGACAATTTAACAAATCCCTTTTGTTCAGTGATAAACGATAGTATTTTCCCGGAAGGATGCCATGCAATTACTGGATTGGAGTAATCAACTATTTGATCGAGCTTATGTTCCCGCTTGTAAATCCGCTTTGTTTTTTTGGTAGTTTTATTGTATAACCAAATTTTATATTGCCCCGATTCGTTGGTCACAAAAGCAATATTATTCCCATCGGGACTTGTTTTCATTCGCTGATAAACCCTTGTTTTTTTGGGCTTTTTCAATAGTGCAATTTCGTCTTCGTTAACGGTAGGATTATCTTTTTGGTAGATACTTAAATAATATCCTAACCAATCGTTCGAAAGCTGTTTGATCGATGAACCCAGCACATATAAAAACCCGCTTTTTGCACTCTTTTGAATGCGGGTAATATAAACGATATTTGGAACTAAGTTGGCCCCATAATATTTATCGATATACCGCCAGAAGGAATGCCCGGCATACATGGCATCGTTTCCGGTAAGCCTGTTAAAATGGTTGTACTTTTTTGTAAGAATACCGTCTCGTACGCGATTTTCAATTTCAACGCTCCAATCTTCGGAAATGTAAGAGATCAAACCTTTGATAAACCAATCGGGCAGATTTATTACCGCCTGATTCGTTAAATTTTGCCCAAACTCGGCCCCATAAAGCATTTCGTTCAGGATAACTTCGGCGATTCCGGCGCTTATTTGTTTTCGATACGATTTTCGGTCGCCTTCAAAATAAACAAATATCTTGTTTTTAACAATCTTGGTTAACCCTCCCGTATTGTAATCCACGTTGCCGGTTACCAATCCGATGTTGCTCTGTCTAAAATCCGACATTTTATTATAGACTAAAAAGACAATACGCTTTTCAAGGGTATAGTCCAATAGTTTCTGAATACGCTCAATTTCCTGATTTGCAACCCATTCAGTATATAGGGCAAGATCTTTTCCGTATTCGTTAAAATAGGTATCAAATTTATCGTATCGGTAATATTGCCAGTAAAAGGAATTATACTGGACACGGTTCTTGCCAAAAGTCATTTGAAGGCCATTGTAAAACTGGCCATTTACCAATGCTAACTGCAGCAGTAAAAACGGGAATATTAGCAGTTTCTTAATATTCATTACAATCTTGAATTCTTTAATCGGTTAAAGGTAGAGATTTTATATCAATGTTAGGATATACCAAAACACGAAAACCCTATGTTTTGTAAAAAAAGTTAATGGCAATTTGAAAAATAACTCCCCTCCCATCTAAATTTTCTACCTTTGACTAATATTCATAATACGAAGCACATGAAAACGCTGGTTTTTCCCATTATCTTATCCTTTTGCATACTGTTTTCGTCATTTGCCCAGCAGCTGGGGCCAAACATCTCGTTTGAAAAAGAAACCCATAGTTTTGGCAAAATTCCGGAATCTCAAGGATTAGTATCATATACGTTTAATTTCACAAACACCGGGAGCGAGCCTTTAATTATCCAAAATGTGCAAGCTACATGTGGCTGTACCACACCCGAATGGAGCCGTGAACCAATTAAGCCAGGCGAGAAAGGGTTTATAAAGGCTACGTTTAATCCAGCTGGTCGGCCCGGCCCGTTCGAGAAAGGTATAAGCATAACGAATAATTCGCCCCGAAACCTTGTTTCTCTAAAAATATCGGGCGAAGTTATTGGCAAGGAACCAACCTTAACCGATTTGTATCCCTTTGACATTAACAATCTACGTTTTAACACGGTATATGCATCGTTCGCAAAGCTATCGCCAGGCAAAACAGGCTCTCGCATACTGGAGGTTATTAATACCGGCAAGGAAGCTTTAACTGTTTCTTTCCCCTCGGTCCCAGCTCATTTAAAAGTCGTTGCAAAACCCTCTGTTTTACAACCCAAACAAAAAGGAATTATTGAGATTATATATGATGCTCAAAAAAAGAACGATTGGGGATTTGTAACAGATGTATTAACCTTTAACATCAATGGCAAGCCCGACAGTAAAAACCGAATAACCCTTTCGGGGACAATAGAAGACGATTATTCAAAAGCCAGCCCGGAACAATTAGCCTTAGCTCCCAAAATAACGCTCGATAAAAACTCTTCCGATTTTGGTAAAATAAAAGCCGGAACAAGTGTTGAGCTGGTATATAACTTCAAAAATACGGGTAAGACAAATCTCGAAATACATAAAATATCTCCCACCTGTGGATGTACTATCGTAAAAAAAAGTGACAAGACCATCAAACCAGGGGCCTCCAGTTCTATCACCACCGTTTTTAATTCTGCCGGACAAAAGGGGGTAATCAATAAAGCCATAACACTGATAACGAACGATCCGAAAAACCTAAACCTAATCCTTTGGGTCAGGGGGAGTGTGGAGTAATTCAAATGTCAGAGCAAATTATTTATTAGATTTGCAGCAAAATTTTATGTGATGTTCGAAAACGAATCTTTCAAAAGTGCATTATCGGTAAACGAAGGAATAGAACAGCCCCCTTCGGTAAGCAACGATTCGGTCAGGAATTTTGTAAATAAAGCACGTAAACGATTATCTGCTACTCAATATTTTGAAGGTATTATTAGTGGAAACCGCACTGTCTTAAGTCAAGCAATCACCCTTGTTGAAAGCTCCCTGCCTGCTCATTCCCAAATAGCGCAGGAAATAGTTGAAAAATGTATCCCCTATTCCGGAAAATCGTTACGTATTGGAATTACTGGGGTTCCCGGTGTTGGGAAAAGCACATTTATTGAATCGCTTGGCATTCACCTTACTTCGAATAACCACAAACTCGCAGTTTTAGCAATCGATCCATCCAGCGAGCGCTCTAAAGGAAGTATTCTGGGAGATAAAACCCGCATGGAAGCTTTATCGGCTGACGCGAATGCCTTTATCCGCCCTTCCCCTTCAGCTGGATCATTAGGTGGAGTTGCGCGAAAAACGCGGGAGACAATTATTCTTTGCGAAGCCTCCGGATTCGATACCATATTTATAGAGACCGTTGGCGTTGGACAATCAGAAACGGTAGTACATTCGATGGTCGATTTTTTTCTCTTGTTAATGTTGGCCGGTGCTGGGGATGAGTTGCAGGGAATTAAACGGGGTATTATGGAAATGGCCGATACCATTGCCATTACCAAGGCCGATGGCACCAATGTAAAAAAAGCAGAACTGGCAGCAGCCGAATACAGGAATGCCTTGCATTTATTTCCTAAATCAGTATCAAACTGGAGCCCAAAAGTAGTTTTATGCTCCTCCCTCGACGGCTCTGGTATTCCAAATATTTGGGATACAATTCTCGAATACACCCAACAAACTCAGGAAAATGGCTTTTTCAATAATCGTCGCAGGGAACAATCGAAATACTGGATGTACGAGACTATTAATGAAAGTATTCAAAAGCATTTCTATCATCATCCTATGGTGGAGCGCGAAATTCACCATTTGGAAGCAAATGTTCTGTCAGGGAAAATGGGCTCATTTGCTGCAGCCCGAAAATTAATTCAACTATATTTTGGTCATAAATAAATCTAAAAACTAATAAAATGCGCAACTTATTTATTGTAATGGCAATGCTTCTGGCTTTTGGCTGTACTAAAAAAGTCAATACTCCGGGTTATAAAATTTTAGGAAATGTTCAGGGGTTAAGCGATGGAAATGTCCTGCTCTACAGATATATCAACCAGGAATGGGTTCCGGTGGATACTGCTGTTTCGCAAAATGGGACCTTTACATTTACCGGAAGCGTTGAAATTCCGGAAATGTATAAAATTGAAGTGAGCGACACCTTGCCAGCTATTTCGGTATTTGTCGATAATAACGAGATCAATTTGGTAGCTAAAACTGACAGCCTTCAAAATTTCAAGGTTGCCGGATCAAAAACCCATGAAGAATATCAATTATTTGGAGGTGCACAAAAGGTTTATTCCCTTCGGATGGATTCTTTAGAGGAGTTAGCCAATAAAGCAGCAGAAATGAAAGATACCAAAAAAGCAGCACAACTGGATTCGGCCATGGAAGCTGTTTGGAATTCTCAAATAGAGTCGGTTCGAAGTTATGTAATTACAAATAAATCGAATGTATTATCGGCTTATCTGGCCTGGACGCGCCTTGCAAGCAGTTCTGATCTGCCTCAGCTGGAAACCATTCAAAGCAGCCTGGATTCTACTTTAAACAAATCAGTTTATGTAGCACTTTTGAATGATTACATTGCTGTTATGAAAAAAGTGGAAGTAGGCCAACCGGCAATTGATTTCTCCATGGCTGATGCCGACGGAAAACCGATACAACTCTCATCGCTATATGGTAAATATTTACTGGTCGATTTCTGGGCTTCCTGGTGTTCTCCTTGTCGTGCCGAGAATCCAAACGTTGTAAAAACCTATCTCAAATATAAAAACAAAGGATTTGATGTATTTGGGGTGTCGTTCGATAAAGAAAAAGATAAGTGGATGCAAGCAATAAAAGACGACAAATTAACCTGGAACCATGTTTCGGATTTAAAAGGCTGGGGCAATGCCGCCGGAAAACTTTATGCCATCCGCAGCATTCCATCCAACATATTACTTGATCCCAAAGGCATAATTATTGCAAAAAACCTTAGAGGCGAAGATTTAGAAAAGAAATTAAAAGAGTTGATGAAATAAATAAGATATGCCCTAAGGCTGTTTCTTAAAACACCTTTATTTTACAATCTTGTTTGAGGAGATGAATATATAATAGCTGAGCGTAGTCTGAAACTACCTTCAGCTATTATTATAAAACAGTTTTTGAACACTCTATCCTTTTTTTCAAATGTTTATTTTCTATAGCAACCACTTTTAACTGTAGAATTATAATTTCTATTATTTTTGTTTCCCAAATTAACCTAAACGAATGCTCTATCTTTTAAAGAAAGAAATCACTTCTTTTTTTTCGTCCCTCACAGGCTATCTGGTAATTATAGTATTTCTGATAGCTAACGGATTGTTTATGTGGGTTTTTCCGGGAGAGACCAATGTATTGGAAACCGGATATGCTACCCTTGACACCTTTTTTATGATGGCTCCGTGGGTTTTTCTTTTTCTTATTCCTTCTATTACCATGCGGTCGTTTGCTGAAGAAAAAAAGTCGGGGACGATGGAGTTTTTGCTTACCAAACCGCTAACACCCTTAGAAATTGTATTGGCAAAGTATTTTGGGGCACTCAGTCTTGTTATCCTCTCCCTGATTCCATGCTTAATATTTTACTTTAGCATATCTGCTTTAGGGAATCCTCCGGGAAATTTAGATAAAGGCGCAATTTGGGGCGCATTTATCGGCTTATTCCTGCTGGCTGCAATTTATGCCGCAGTAGGAATATTCGCATCCTCTATTACCCAAAACCAGGTGGTTGCTTTTGTTATAGCGGTTATTGCCTGCTTTGTACTTTACATTGGCTTTGATTCGCTGGCCCAACTTGAATTTTTTAATAAGATTGATACATTTGTTTTAAACCTTGGAATAAACGAACATTACAAATCGATAAGCCGTGGGGTGGTCGATTCGCGCGATTTAATATATTACCTGGGAATGACTGCCATATTCTTATTGTTTACAAAAATCCGGGTGCAGGCCCATCAATGGTAAACGTTTAGTTTTGTACCTATTTTAAATGAAAGATATAAGAAAAAAATTTCACAAACACCTGGTAATAGAAATCGTTTTAACGCTTTCTATTATTATCCTTTTATGGATTGTTGGCTCGAAGGCTTATTTTCGTGTCGACCTTACAACTGAAAAGCGATTTACCATTTCTACCGAAACTAAAACTGTTCTCCGTAAACTCCCCGATGAAATATTTATAAAAGTCTATCTGGAAGGAGACCTGCCAGCAGGATTTCGGAAATTTCGCAATTCGATTAAAGAAACACTCGACGAATTCAGGGTGTATGCTGTGACAAACATTCAATACGAATTTATCAATCCTGCCGAAAACCCCGATACTAAAATCAGAAATCAGCTATTTGCCGATTTATATAACAAAGGTTTAAGGCCCACTAATATTATGATTCGTGATGAAGAAGGAGGAAATAGTGAAAAGCTCCTTTTCCCGTGCGCAATAATTAGTTATAACGGAATTGAACTTCCTGTAAACCTGTTGAAGAACAATGTAGGAATATCGGCTGAAGAAAACCTGAACAATTCCATTCAAACGCTGGAATACGAGCTCATAAAACCTATCTATAATTTAACAGCCCGCCAATTCGACAAAATAGCCTTTATCGAGGGGCATGGCGAATTGGATAGCTATCAGGTAGAAGATATTACCAAGGAACTGGCGAATTCTTTTCAGGTAGACCGGGGCGCCATAAACGGAATCCCACATTGCCTCGATGCATATAAAGCAATAGTTATAGCGCGGCCTACCAAACCTTTTAACGAGGCCGACAAGCTTGTGCTTGACCAGTATATTATGAATGGAGGAAAAGTTCTTTGGCTCATCGACCAGGTGAATGTTAATCCCGACAGCCTTGCAATTGGCTCCAGCTTTGCGTTTGTGAATGACCTTAATCTGGACGATCTCTTATTTACTTACGGTGTGCGTATCAATCCTTCCATTGTTCAGGATATT
>Ga0316608_1000088_pt1 | contig 49403 bp, 31 predicted proteins | sample MIS2016152B_MG_FD_207673 | JGI IMG/M metagenome (GOLD analysis project Ga0316608, IMG submission 207673) | Microbial mat bacterial communities from Middle Island sinkhole, Lake Huron, Michigan, United States - MIS.2016.152B | ecosystem: Environmental > Aquatic > Freshwater > Lake > Sediment... | reverse complement strand
GGCTGAGCAGAAGAACAATATGCTATTCAAAGGATGAAACAATACATGATAATGTTATTGGAATGTACATAAACAGGTTTTATTATAAAAATGGAACTTATGGAAAAAACGATTTCAACGGTTTTAACCCATGACCAAATCGATTATCAGATATAGATTACCCGTAATCTTTCACATCTCTTAATATCGGCGAACGAAGCTTCTCTTTTTCGCTTTCGTCAAGAGATGTGTTCGGCGGTTCAGCATAAAAGATTGCAGTTTTCTGATAAACTTAGATGGTGCGGACAAACTTTAAAATAGTATATACGTTAAGATTCGTAGCCTCGTCTTTAAACCGAATCAGGAGGGTTATGGCTCATATATTAATCTGCACCAGATCGTCTATCAATTTATTTCGGACTTAAAACTTCTGGAAAAAAGTTCACACTTGTTTGGAAACATCAAAATTAGTTTGCAGTTTTGTATTTCTTCTGATAACTGAAGTAAGTTATTCTTATGTTGCAACAAAAAAAAATACCGTGATTAAACAGATAATCCTTATTAGAATAAAGCAGACTTTTCGAAATATAATAAAGATAGGGATTTTTCGAACTTTATTTATTTTATTTTTTCTTACTTACGCTTCTCTGATTACTTATGATCTAATAAAACAAAATTCAGCAGGGATATTATTCATTATACTCGTATTGTCACTTATTCTTACGTTACATTTGCTTCGAACCGATAAAAGTTTTCTCAATAATATTACTGTAAATCCGCAGTTTATTTATTTTATAGAATATATTCTCTTTTCATCACCAGTCATTTTATTGTGCATTCTAACAATGCGTATTGACTTAATTATCTATCAAATAATTGGTCTTATGCTTATAGCATTATTGAAAATTTCATATATTTTCAAAAAACAGAACCTAAACAATTTTTTAATCAAGTTAATACCAACCGAATGTTTTGAAATAAAAAGTGGAGTCAGGCATTCTTTTTGGCTCGCAGTGCCCACGTATTTTTTATGTTTAGTGTTCACTTTTTGGATAGGTACAACTCCGATAATGATATTTTTATCATTACTATTTTTTATAAGCTTTTATCAGCAATGCGAACCGAGAAATATTCTTGAAAAAAATGAATTTCCTCCAAAAATATTTTTAATTAGTAAGCTGATAATTAATTCTAAAGTTTTTAGTATTATTCAAATTCCTCTCCTGATTTTATTCATGGTTTTTCATATAGAATACTGGTGGATTGCATTGATTGAATATGTTTTTGCAACAACTGTTTTAGTATTTATAATTTTATTAAAATATTCAATGTATTCACCAAATGATTTCCTAAATGCGAATACAATTATGGGTATTTTTGCCACATTGAGTATTGTTATACCGTTTTTATTACCTGTATTAATTTTATTAATCGTGGTATATTATTTTAAAGCAATTGAAAACTTAAAACAACATCTAAATGCTTATAATTGATAATTTATCAGTAGGATACAGAAAGGGAATAAATGTACTGAACGGATTAAGTTTGAAATTAAAATCAAATAAAATTCATGGATTAGTCGGGTTGAATGGAGCGGGTAAGACAACTTTATTGAATACAATATTCGGAATTCTAAAACAAACAACTGGAACAATAATATTCAACGATGAAAAGCTAACGAAAAAACAAATTTGCTATCTTGAAAATGAAAACTTTTTTTATTCAAACATAACAGGAGCTGAATATTTAAGTCTATTTGTAAATAAAGATTTTGACTTAAATGCTTGGAACACCATATTTGAATTGCCTTTGAATTCATTGATAGAAAATTATTCAACCGGAATGAAAAAAAAACTTGCTTTATTAGGCTTATTAAAAATAGAAAAGCCATTAATAATTTTAGATGAGCCATTTAACGGTTTGGACATAGAAGCATGTAAAGTATTGCAATTAATAATTTTGCGACTTAGAGAAAAAAATAAATTAATAATTGTGACCTCGCATATTCTGGAAAGTTTAACAACAATATGCGATGAAATACACTATTTAGAAAACGGAGTAATAAAATTTAGCAAATCCTTTGAAAATTTTCATCATTTAGAAACCGAAATATTTCACGATTTTAATAAAACAGAATTGATAAACAAATTATTATAATGACAGTGCAACGAATCGTGTAACTTGCTCCATCAATTAATCAGGTAGGGAGAAGGTTTTTACACCATCGTCCTTTGATAAACATTTAATTCGCTTCAACCAATCTAAATCCAATGATTGGCATTCGGGTGTCGGGCGATTTTCTGAACCGATTGGAAACGCGACAAAGCTTCTGGACGTTTTTGTAACTACCACCTCGAATGACTTTCTCTCCTGATTTTTGAACGGGTCCGCTCGGGAAATCTGAAGGACTTATGCTATAATAGTTCGCTTGAAACCAGTCAGAGCACCATTCAAAGACATTTCCACTCATATCATAAATGCCCAAAGCATTGGGTTTTTTACTACCTACGACATGTGTTTTTCCGGCAGAATTATCAGAAAAAACAGCGACCTCCAAAATATTCTGTGAACCGGAATAAATCCAGTTTTGGTTTAAATTTCCTGATCTCGCTGCATATTCCCATTCTGCCTCTGTGGGAAGCCGATATTGATGATTTGTCGATTTATTTATTTCTGTAATGAATACCTGCACTTCATTCCAACTGACATTTTCAACAGGACAACTATCACAATTTGCATTCAATGAAGGGGTGCTTCGCATATATTTCTTCCAAATCTTTTGCGTAATTTCAAATTTACTGATTTTGAATGAGCCAACCCGAACCATGTGAACCGGTTTTTCTTCCGCATCTACTGTACCTCCCATTAAAAAAGTACCTCCAATAACCGACACCATCTCAAAATCCGAAATTTTTACTGGAACAAAAATATTTCTGTTTTTACCGATTTCACATATCTTTTGTATTTGATCGGAAACTGATTTATCAGCTGGATTCAATTGCAATAACAAATTATAATATTTTGATGCTGCATCATAGTTTTGGGATTTGAATAATTGATCAGCACTGGTTTTCAGAATGAAACAAGAATCAGACTTTTTTATCCATTCATCCATTAATTTGGTTTCGGCTATAATTTCATAGCTGTTGGCCAAATCAAAACTCCGGCTCGCTTCATGGTAACGTCCGTCATTAAACAAGGACAAACCTTTGTATATATGAGCGAGCTTGCTCTGACTTGTATCATAATTCTGAAGCTGATTGGCCAATTTCAGCAATTCAACAATGTCTTGCTTAGATTTTTCTACTTTTTTCTTCTCGGCTGAAAGTACAATGCGGAGTGAATCGGTTAAATTTCGTTGCCGTTCCACTATTTTTAAGTTATTATAGGTAAAATAACCAAATAATGAAATGATTACCAATAATACCGATATAAAAAAAATAACTCTTCTTTGCCGCCTTTTTTGCAGGATGAGTTTTTTTAATTCTTCTGCCTGAATAATTTGTAGCTCTTGTTGCTTTTCAAGAACTAATCTGCGCTCTTTTTCTTTTATAATCGGTTCAATGAGTGTATCGTGACTAAGCTCATAACTCAAATTGCCGGTGGTGTTTTGTTCCGGTCTGATTAAGTAAAAAGATGTTAGTTTTCTTAATACTTCATTGTCTATTCCAAATTTATTGTGAATGATATTTTCATCCAAACTAACGCGCTTACCTTCAATAATCAAACCATCTTCAATGAAAATTTTAGCCTTTAACCTCTGATCTTCATCATCGATGGCTTCTATGCAATTCAAATAAAAATTATGGAAAATATTGGTCAGATCCCCTAAATCGGAAGGGGAGATTTCAATGATAACATCCTTATTTCCATCGGTTCTAAGTATAACCTGATTTTCAACATGCTGACAAACAATTTGTAACTGTGTTGACTCAATGCTTTTCTCTGAATTCTTTGTTAAATAGTTAATAATTTTTTTGATCGATTCATTCCGCAAACTGAATGTAGGTGAATCGAATATATGATTTTCTATTTTGGTTGGATTGATGATAGCTTCTCTGGCCTGATCTGTTGTCAAAGGTTTTATTTCATAAGAAGATCGCAAAATATTGGGTAAAACATCTTTGAACTCATTGAGCAAATTGAGTTTATCTGAGCGAATGGCTATAACAAGTTTTATTTCAATATTGGCATAAAGCATGGCCAACATTTCCGGCGTTAAGAAATCTGGGGCAATTTCTTCTATATCACTAATGGCATATCGGAAATTTTGTGGAATTTTTGAATAAAGCAGATCGCCCAATTGTTTCTTGAATTCTGCAATTTGATTTTTGGGATAGGTAAATAATTCCTCAAACTGATCGAAAATAAGAATGAATTTGGAGGAAGTGCTGTGTTCTAATTTATCAACAATCTGCATGCTTTTTAGATGATACCACATGGAATTTTCGTTGGCAATAATGGTATCAAGGAAGGTATTTTGGGATGCTACACTAATTTTATTTGTGGCAATTTGAACCAAAGTATCCGGTTTTCCTTCAAAATAGGAACCAAAGCGGATGATGCTGGGTGAGTATTTTCTTTCCTCCAAAATTCGGGGGAGTACACCTGCCTGCAGTAAGGAACTTTTGCCTAATCCTGATTTTGAGAAAAGCAATATAAGGTTTTCAACATCAATTAGTTCACATAAATTTACTATATCATTGTTTCTCCCAAAAAATATATGACGCTCATCCCGGGTGAATGGCTTAACGCCCGGATATCTGCTCTTTTTTATATCGGCAGGGTGAATATTAATACTTTCAGAAGAGTCTTTTTGTTGCATTTTCTAAAGATTTTTAATATCCAAACTTGTTTTATCAATTTCGATTTTTAGCATTTTGATTTTTTCCTGTATATCTAATTTTTCAATCGGATCGGATTTCAATATTTCCTGCTTTTCGTACTCGGCCAAAAGCCTGTATATAGTTTCTAATCTCGATTTCAATTTTTGAAGTCTTTCTTCCTTCTGGCTTGCAAGATAAGCTGAACTTGAAACATCTTCGGCTCTTATTTTTCGGTTCATTTTTCTTACAATGCATTCTTTATGAAGTTCTTTAACAAAAGTGTGAATGTCGTTATTGATGAATTTGATCCTAAATTGCTCAAGACAAAGTTCTTTGGGTTCTTTTGTCAGGTCATTGCTTGCCGCTATTCGGTTGAAGGCATATTGACCTTTATGCAACTCAAACAATCTGAGAATCAATTGTAAATACCATTTATCAAATTGAAATCCAATAAAAATGAGTTCTTTGGCCTTCTTAAATAACTTATTGATGACCAAAGGAAGCTTTTTTTCGCCCAATATCAATTGTAAAAACCCAAATAAGTCGTCATGGGACAAAATCAGGGATTCATCTTCGCTTATACCTCCTAATATCTTATATACTAATGGTTTATTTATATCCGGCTCTTTTAGTTCTGATTCTGCGCTTATCTTTGAAAAGTGAACTTGAACGGGTTCGCAATCATATTTTTTTAAACTGTTAAAAAGGACTTCATCGGGAGTACAGGAGATGACCAAATGAAAAGGCACTTGTGCCAATGCATCAGCTATATCCAGTTCAAATTCTGTTTGATAAAACCTTCTAATTTTTTTAATAAAAAAGCCTTTATACATTTCTTCTTTGAACAAGAATAATTCATCGTTTGCATAATAACGATGTATCATTTCAAGTCCCTCTTTTGCAAGCTGATTATAGAAAGATGAAATTTGAGATAATCCATTTTTCATCTTGATCTCCGGCCCCAGCAAAAGGATACATTCCTGCCTTTTTATTGAATCAAGTAAATCGTCGAAATTTATATTGTCCATCGCTTGCAATCATTCTTTTGTCAAAAGTAATAAAAATAAGAAATATAGAAATGTTTTTTCGTTAAGAAAACCTGAAAAGTTTTAATTTTGTTTCGATTCAATTTATCAGGATACTGCTTTGTTTTAAAAATTCAAATTTATCATACATGGAAAAGGAGACTCTTACTTTTAATCGTTGGCAATTTTGCCAGGCAAATATTATAGAATGGTTACCAGCGCAAGTGCCTGGTTGTGTTCATACAGACCTATTAAAGAACAAAAAAATTGAAGACCCTTTTTTTCGTCTCAATGAGAAGAATCTTCAATGGATAGAGCATGAAGATTGGATCTATCGAACAGTTTTTGATTGCAATGAAGAACAGTTGAATTTTTCGAAAGCTCACCTGGTTTTTGACGGACTTGATACTTACGCTGATGTATATTTAAATGACAAACTACTTTTTTCATCCGATAACATGTTTATTCGCTGGGAGTTTGAATGCAAAGATATACTGAAAAGCAAAGAAAATGTATTGAAAATTTATTTTCACTCCCCAATCAAAATTGGGACTAAACTTTACGATTCTCTACCCTATAGATTGCCAGCCAACAATGATGAAGGAGAAAAAGGAACCTGCGTTTATACCCGCAAAGCACAGTACATGTATGGCTGGGATTGGGCGCCTCGGCTTGTTACATCCGGCATTTGGCGAAAAACCTACCTTACTTTTTGGAAAGGTGCAAAAATTGAATCTGTACAAATTGTTCAAAAAGATATTACAGCAAATTGGGCACAACTATCAGCAATTGTTGATGTTACTTCGAATTTGAATGGTACGCTGAGAGCTTCAGTTCAATACGATGGTCAATTTTTAGGTTACACCGATTTTAATGCAAAATTAGGCGAAAATCTTGTTTCAGTTCCCTTCAAAATCATGAATCCCAAGCTTTGGTATCCAAATGGTTTAGGGGCTGCTCATTTATATGATTTTAAAGTTGTTGTAGAATCAAAATCAGGAATTTCTGATAGCAAAAATATTCAATATGGGATTCGAACTGTTGATTTGATTCGGCAGAAGGACGAAGCAGGGGAAAGCTTTTACTTCAAAATTAATGGAATTCCTGTTTTTATGAAAGGAGCAAATTTTATTCCCTCTGATTTTTTTCCTTCTCGCATAAAACCGGAAATGTATTTACAAGCTGTAAACGATGCTGTTGACGCTAATATGAACATGCTAAGAATTTGGGGCGGAGGTATTTATGAGGATGAATATTTTTATCAACTTTGTAATGAAAAAGGGATCATGGTTTGGCAGGATTTTATGTTTGCATGTGGCATGTATCCGGGTGAAGATTGGTTTTTGGCCAATTTGAAAAATGAATTTACCAGTATAATCAAAGAGCTGAGAAATCATCCCAGTATTGTCCTCTGGTGCGGAAACAATGAGCTTCACGAAGGTTGGCACACATGGGGCTGGAAAGAAGAACGAAACCAGGAAGCGCAGAAATATATTTGGGATTCCTATACAAAAATCTTTGATCACTTGATACCGGATTTGCTCAAACAGTTAGACCCTACAAAACCTTACTGGCCTTCATCTCCTATGGGTTCAAATGGAGCTGTCGTGAACTATTTCGAAGGCGATGTGCATTATTGGAAGATCCTCCGTGGCGATTTAATTGCTGACTATGGCAAAAACGTAGGCAGGTTCATGTCTGAATATGGCTTTAAATCCTATCCTGAAATGAAAACGCTAAATTCTTATTCTATTGCAGAAGATCATCATATTTTCTCGGAAGTTCTTGAATCACATCAGGGTTGGATCGATGGTGCTTCGATAGTCAGAGATAATTTGCTTCATGAGTATCGTCAACCCAAAAACTTCGAAAATTATGTTTATCTTTCGATTGTTTTGCAAGCAGAGGCGATAAAATTTGCTATCGAAGCCCATCGAAGAGCAAAGCCTTATTGTATGGGATCTTTATACTGGCAAATGAATGATTGTTGGCCTTGTGCTTCTTGGGCAAGTATCGATTATTTTGGCAATTGGAAAGCGCTTCATTACAAGATCAAAGAAGTTTTTGCACGAACCATCATCTCTGTGCAAAAAGAAGAAACGAATTTGGACTTTTTTGTGGTTAATGATCATCTTGCTGAAATTCAAGGAATAATGAAAATTCAGATATGTGATTTTAATGGAAAAGTTGTTCGAAATCAAGAAATTGAAGCACAAATAAATGCAAGTTCTTCTCAAAAGGTTTTTCAGGTGCATGAAGCAACATTTCTGACTGGAATTGACAGGCGAAATCATTATATGGTCATTGAGTTATTCAAATCAGGAAACAGCATAGCAAGTTGTATTTACTATTTTACACCGAAAAAATTTCTTGCTTTGGAAAAAGCAGCCATAGAATATTCGATTGAAAAAACACAGGATTACTGGAGCATGAAATTGAACAGCAAAAAGCTTGTGAAAAATGTTTGTATTGAAATCGCTGATTTTAATTGTAAGTTTTCAGACAATTATTTTGACCTTTTGCCCGCTAAGGAAAAAGTAATTACAATAAAATCAGGCGCAATAGAGTTATTAAACGATAACATTAAAATATTTTCTGTGAATGATTCTTATGATTCTGACCAAAATTAGAATGAAAGGACTTTGATAAATTTTGAAAACGAAGAACCTTTGCCATTTTCAAAATGAAGAAAAATGACAAAGGTTCAAATTAAATAGATATCGGATTGTTATGAATTTCAAGGATTATTACAAAATATTAGGTGTTGAAAAAACAGCAAATCAGGAAGAAATTAAAAAAGCTTACCGAAAGTTGGCAAAACAATTTCATCCCGACAAAAACCCGGACAAAAAAGGTGCTGAAGACAAATTTAAAGAAGTTAATGAGGCTTATGATGTATTGGGTGACCCCGAGAAGAAAAAGAAATATGACCTCATGAGCGGAACAAATAATTTTGGACAGAATTACCAAAATTATCAAAAAAACACCTATTCGAACCCCAATCAAAAAACCACTTACACTTCCACAGATGAACCCGAAGATGGAAGCTATTTTTATCAGAAATATTATGGGAGCTCCTCTAGATCCAACCAGAAAAAAAATACCGATAGTGAACCAGATGGAACATTTTCCGATTTTTTTAAGCAATTTTTCAAAGAGAAAAAGGAAAAGTCAGCCAAAGATATGGGAAAAGGAGGTGACCTGAAAGGAAAAGTGACCATAGATCTCGAAGAAGCTTATCTCGGATCCGAACGTATTTTGCATGTTGGAAACGAAAAACTTCGTTTAAAGATAAAACCCGGGGCAAAGAACGACCAGATCCTCAAAATTCCCGGTCGTGGAGGTGAGGGAATTCTCAGCGATCATCGTGGTGATTTATTTGTAAGAATTATTGTTAAACCTCATTCGGTTTTTGAGCGAAAAGAGAATGATTTATATTGCAATAAGCAAATAGACATTTTCCTTGCTCTTTTGGGTGGCAAAACAAAAATAAAAACCTTTAAAGGTGAAGTAGATGTTACAATACCACCGGGTGTGGAACATGGTAAAATGTTTAAAATGAAAGGGATGGGTATGCCTTTTTACGATGCACCCAATACCTTTGGCGATCTGTATGTTACGATTCATTATGCCATTCCCACCAATTTTAATCTGGAAGAAAAGGAAATGTTGATTAAATTAGCAACTGCATACAGGAAAAGGGTTGGAGGAGAATAATAATTTCATTTGTTGCATTTCACAACATTGAATATCAGCTTGTAATTATTATAAAACCTAAAATCCGTAGGGTTTTTTCAATTCGTTTAATAAACAATAGTTTGCAAAAAAATACTCACCTTTTTATCTGTATTAAAATTCGCTTAATTCGTGAAATTCGTGGGCAAAAAAAACACTTGCGGATTCAAGGTAAAAACAAAATCAGTTCATTATCAAACTTAATGAATTTATTTTCAGTTTTGCCTGAGAACAGATTTTAATAACCTTTTAATTTTTAATCATAGCGACTGGAGTTCTGCGATTAGTTCAATTATAAAATAAATGCAAAATCCATCATTCTTACTTAGAAATCAATAAATTAAAATATTCAAGAAATTGAATGGCATGGGCTTCAATTTTCAAATCCAAATTGTGTTTTTTCGTGTATTCTTCCATTTCATTCTTGTAATTATCAACAAATTTCATTAGGTTTTTTTTGTTTAAACGAAGTTTGGTCAAAATCGATTCATTGGGCTTCTGAATATAAAAAAAATCTTCATCCAAAAGTTCATCATAAGGTCTGTTGGCAGAATAGGCGCCAATGTAATCTGCTTTGAGTAGCTCCTTGCCCCTCAGAGCATAAAGTTTTATTTTTTTATCGAATAAAACCTGTAGATATTTGAAATTTGACTTGTAAGTTTCTTCATTGACATTCATCTTTTTGAAAAAAAAGTACTGATTGGGCTCGTTCGATTGTAAAACAAACATCAGCACTTTGCTTTTGTCCAATAGGAAAGAATCCTTTTTATCTTTGAACAAAATTAATTCATTGTTATATAAATCAAGCTTAAATAATTGATTTTTTGCCAGTAAAGAATCTGTAAAAATAATATCGCCCAATCGCCAGTCTTCATAGAGATAAGGAGTACCCTTTACTCCTTGATAACGTGTATCATACACTCTTGCAACTAAATTCGCTTTTGAAGTACCAATATCGCCAATAACATTTAGGTTTTCCTGCGCATCAAAACCAGAGGGAATCGTTTGTCCAATGATATATTGCAATGAGAATAGTGCAAAGAACACGCAAAATGTTGTAAATTTTTTCATTCTTAATTGAGTGAGTTAGTAGTAAAATAGATTTGATTTATAATGAATATTTTATGAATGCTTAGGATACAAATAAAATTTTGCTGTCTTTGTAAATATTCGAAATTTTCTGTGCTGGTATAGAAATCGAATCATTGAACTTTAACTTTTTAATCATATCAAAATGATTCAACGAAAATGATAATTTGGAAGCACATTTTATTATAAAATCTGCAAAAATTTTCTTTTTTTGTTGAAGTCCCAATTCAAAAAGCAATTTTCAGAGCTTTTGTATTGAATATTTAGTTTGAAATTCATCCCTGTTACATCATTAGGCAATGAAATGAATAATGAATAATGAATAATGAGACTACAAACCTGCGATCAAATGGTTTAACCAAAGGAATGTTGTATCGTTCCCAAACATGATTCCTTCTTTTAATTTTATCCTTCGATTTAGCATTTAACCTTCGTAGAAATACTGGTTTTTCAAATTTTTTTTTTGATTTTGAGATTCCAGTTTGTATTTGACAATTGTTCAATTAACTTTGTCCAAATATCAAAAAACAAATCATCCATGAGAAGAAGGGATTTTATCAAAATGTCGGCCACCGGAATGGCCGCAATGTCAGTCCAACCTTTCGAAGGACTGAATGGAGTATTCACACTTGATGGGCTACAAAAAGTTAGAAAACCCAAAACAGCCAAGTACATTTGGACAGACGAAGTAGGGCAAGGTAGAAATGTGTTTGGTTATTTTCGAAAAGAATTTGAATTGAGCGAACCAGTTCTCTCGGCTAAAATTCAAATTTTTGCCGATACTTTTTATAATCTATTCGTCAATGGTGTTTTTGTTGAATTTGGTCCGGTTCGTTTCGATCCTCGATTTCCCCTCTTTGACCTGATAGACATTGCAAAGTATTTGAATACAGGAAAAAATGTGATTGCAGTCAAAGTAAATCATTTTGGTTGCAAAACATATAAAAGCATGGACGCAGCCGCTGGAATGGTCGCATGGGGAGAAGTAAAAACCAAAGGCAAAACGCTACTACTGGATACAAATTCAAAAAGCTGGAAGTGTTTAAATCCTAAATCTTATCAGGAATATTCCCCTAAAATGAGTTTTGCGCTCAATCCTGCTGATTTATATTTTCAGGAAAAGAATGAAGACCGCTGGATTCATTTAGATTATAATTCTGCTGAATGGAAACTTGCTTTAGAATTGAAAAATCAAAACATTTGGGGTATTCCGCTCGAAAGAAATATTCCTTACATGTCAAAGAACATTGTACCTTTAAAATCTTTGGTAAAAGTTCAGGCTATTAAAAATGATTTTGAAACGGTTTCATTCAGAGTTCCCTTACCCAGTTTTTTTGAAGGTCAATTTGATTACGCAAAGGTCTTTCCCTTTTCAACTTTTATTCATTCGCCTAATGATCAGGAAGTAATCGTGGGTGTTTTTTGGGCAGAAGCCTGGTTGAACGGACAGGAGCTGGAGAAAGGTGTATTAAGTGTGGACAAAAGCATGCTGCTATATCAACGATGGAGTTTAAAGAAAGGTTGGAATTATTATTTTGCAAAAGTTGGTCCCTACATGGATGTCGTTGACCAATATTTCCTTATTCCCAAGGATTGCCAAATAAAATTTAGTGCAGATAAAAACTTAGAAAGTAAATATATCTTCCGACATTGCCCTGCAATCACTCAAGGCGCTTTTATTAAAATTTTATCATCGAAGACATTACCTTACCAAGAGGATGATAATCTCTCCGAAGTTGGTGGATGGGTCTATATTTCCTCTGAAGTTCCTTCGCAAAGTCCTTGTCGGGAAACTTGTTACGATACTTTATTAGATCCATTTGTTCAATTAGATTCTATGGATGAATTATTCCAATATACATTTAAAAAATCCGAATATCCCGAAGGTTTTTCTATTTTGATGCGGATGGATCATATTCATTTGGCTTTTCCCTATTTGAAAATAAGCGGCGTAGAAGGAGCTACGGTTGATATAACAAGTAGTGAGTATATGTCGCAAGACGATTCACATTTACACCACTTATTTAACTATCAGTGCGGAGACCGAGTGGTTTGCTCCTTAAATGAATTGGAGTATATCCCAACTCATCCCAAAGGCATCCATCATTTCAAGTTAACTGTCAGAAATACTCAAAATGATATAAAGATAGAAAAACTTCACCTGATCATGGCCAATTATCCAAGTGTTCAGGTGGGGGAATTTAAATGTTCCAACGGCTTGTTTAATGAAATATGGCAGTTATGTTTGAGAACCCAAATAACCAATATGGAAGATGTTTATGTGGATTGTGTTGGACGCGAAAGGGGTATGTATCTGAGGGATGCGATGATTCAGTATTATAATAGTCTTGTTGCATTTACTGATCATAAATTGGCACATCGTTGCATTCAATTGTACGGACAGTCACCCGATATTACAGGAAAATTCAGAGCTGTTTATCCCAATGACGGTACTTATACTATTTCTGATTTTGCCCTTGATATGCTTGAATTCTACGATGTTTACTATCAGAACTCCGGTGATTTGGAAAGAGTTCGTGCGGATTGGAATGCAATAGTGAATAATTTAGCATGGTTTGATACCCTATCCAATGAAAGGGAAGATAAATTATTGGATGCCGATTGGCCCAAAAGATCCACAGTTCAGGCGCATTATGGTGGATTCCATGGCGATTTATCTATCGTAGAAGGACATTTTGACGATACCGGAATTCATTGTGCGTTTAGCACCACCTATTACTTGGCATTGAAACATGCCATGAAGCTGGCTTCGATTTTAGGAAAACAAGATGACTTTGTGCGTTTTAAACAAAGAGCTGAAATTCTTGGAAAATCTATACACGAGAAGTTTTGGAACAACGATCTCCAAAGATTTGCCGATAATTTTTCACGTAAAACTCATAGCATACAGGCTAATCTTTTAGTCTTGCGTGCCGAAATTGCCAGCCCGGAACAAACAAAGTATATTCACAAATATTTGAAGGAAATTCTTGGTTCATTGTTTGTTAATGGATATGATCCTACTGATGGAAATTACTCATCACCTGCTTATGCTTTTTATGTTCTCGATTCCTTATATAAGACAGGTTTGCCAGAGATAGCCGAAAAACTCATCAGCGATGGTTGGGGCTGGGTAATCAATCAAGATTTAAAAACCTGCCCGGAATATTGGACAAAAGATACAAGTCTTTGTCACGCTTGGTCTGCAAGCCCAATGTATCATCTTTCAAAAAATATTTTAGGCATTCATTTTCCCAAAGCACCCGATCTTTCTCTGGCTCAAATCAAAATAAACACAAAATCTGTTTCTTGGGCTGAAGGTAAATTCCCTCACCCCAAAGGAGGAGTTATTGAAGTAAAGTGGCATACAGAAGGCGATAAGCGCGTTTTCGATTATGTAAAAGCACCAGAAGGAGTAAAAATTGAGTTTGTTTCTTAATTTTTCTTTCCTGCCGATTCAATTGGGATATTGAGATTGTTTGCTTTTATTTTGGCTTGAATTTCAATATCCTAAATTAAATTTATCCTTAAGATGCACAAGGGACATAGGCGTATGAATTTGGCGACAAACCAAAAATTGATTAATTTTGGCGAATAAAAAATATTTATGAAATCAGACGATTTAGTTTTAGAATATTATCGCAAAATAAAACAAGCAAACATAGAATTTACTAAAAAGTAGATATTCAAAGATTTGCTTAACAGATTATATTCAGAATCCAAGGAAATTTTATCAGAAATAGATAAAATAAGTCTTGGAGCTGAAAAAACTATTTTAAATATAAGATTAGAAAACAGAGATAAAGCTGGCAGAGCAGACACATTTTATAATAAAGTTATTATTGAGTTTGAAAATAATATTAAGCAAACCGAAGAACATGCAAAAGAGCAATTAGTTGAAGATTTATCTGGATTATACAACTCAGGAGAAGGCTATAATTTTACGCTGATTGTAATAGATTTTATTGAATGGCGGATTTATTCACCCAAATTGAATAAGATAAAATAAAAAACATCTTAAATTTATTTAAACGATAATGGTTTGTGGGTTGATTTTTTATAACTTAAACAATCATATAAATAGGAGTTTTTTCGGAAATACGAACATACTCCTCTCAAGCTACATAAAAATGCAAAGCCAATAACAATGATTGATTACAATTGTACTAATAAGATCTAATAACCACAATATAGGGTAATGATGTATGTAAAAGGTACCGCAATAAAATCTATACCACAGTTTGTAAAATTCTATCATCCCGATAAATTTGCAAATTTCCTGGATAGTCTGAGTGAAAGTTCAAAGCAGATTATGGGAGAAGTAATTATCATTAATTATTGGTACCCCATATACGAAGCTTATTATTTTCCTTTGGAAGCCATCAGGACATTATTTTTTGAAGGAGACACCCAAAAATGCGCAACGAACATAGGTCGTTTTAGCGCACAGACAGCACTTACCGGTATCTACAAGATTTTTCTCAAATTGGGTTCTCCAAATCATATTATTCAAAGGGCAACAAAGATATTTTCCACTTATTTTAATCCTGCGCATCTGGTTGTTGTAGATCATAGTCATAAAAACTGCGTATTTCGCGTGACTGAGTTTGGCAAAATGCAAGAAATTGCTGAATACAACATATTGGGATGGTGTGAAATGGCATTAGAATTGTCTGGCTGCAAAAATTTAAAAATACAAATCCTTAGTTCAATTTCTTCCGGTGATCCTTATACTGAATATAGGGCAAGCTGGGCTTAGTTAAAACTTATATAACCATGCTGAATAACATAAAATTATCCAATATTTTGTTTCTGGATATTGAAACAGTTTCTTTTTGCGAACATTTGAAAGAATTGCCTGAAAAGTTGCAATATCATTGGGCACGAAAAGCAAAAAGTTTTCTAAACGATACCAATGATGTCGATTCTGTTTATAGCGAAAGAGCCGCAATTTTTGCTGAATTTGGAAGGATTATCTGCATTTCAACAGGATTTTTCACCTCTACGCATGAAGAACTGAGCTTTAGAGTAAAATCTTTCTTTGGGCATGAGGAGAAAAGTCTGTTGACTGATTTTTCTTTGCTGCTGCAAAGGTTAAATAAAGACAATTCGTACATTCTTTGTGCGCACAATGGAAAAGAGTTTGATTTTCCTTACATAGCCAGGCGAATGTTGGTTAATTCTGTTAGTTTGCCAGAAATGCTAGACATTGCCGGCAAGAAACCTTGGGAAGTGAACCATCTCGATACGATGGAATTATGGAAATTTGGTGATTATAAGCATTACACTTCATTGGATTTGCTTACCCAAATCTTTGGAATTCCTTCTCCCAAAGGCGATTTTGATGGAAGTCTGGTTGGACGCATCTACTATCAAGAAAAAGATTTGCAGAAGATTGTTGAATACTGCCAACGAGATGTAGTAGCCATTGCACAGCTATTTTTAAAGTATCGGAACGAACCCTTGATGGTTGATTCCCAAATACAAATTATAACGCCCTAAGGTAATGATCTATAGATTGAAAATAGTTAAATGAGTTTTCATCCTCTAAGCAGTTGGCTATAATAAACATAAATAAGATATTATAAATTAATTCATCTGGTTAACTATAAACGAGTTTAAAATATGTTATTTTGGCAGATTCTTACAAAAAAAGTAATAAAATATACATGTTTTGTCATTTATTTTTGTCTAAAGTAGCTTTTATAATGCATTTTAGAGCTTTGTAATTTTAAAAGCTTGGCAAAACTACTTGCCTTAGAGCTTGTATTTTCAAAATTTATACACATACGACATATATTTTGGCTATTTTGAAATTTAAAGTTCTCTAAAGTACACTATATTTTGATGTTATTGCAAAAATAAATAGTGCATTTGCACTATTTTTAACTGTTTTATAAATTCCAAAGTATCAAAATGCATGTATTAATGGCAAAAAATCCTACACATATAGCTATAATACATATAATAGCGATAAAAAAATCTCTACACATAGCTACGATATATTTATTAAAGATAAAAAAGTCTGTGTGCAGAGCTAAGACAATTTAGAAAAGCATAAGAATTGCGGCTATGAGGGAGTTTTATAATTCATTTAATTCTACTTTGGTAAATTAAAAAAACAAATAAATTTGATATTATTTCTCCATTTTTTTTAGCACTGAAAGGGGGTTAGCTATTAGCATCGGGCAACGCCCTATGAAAAAAAATGAGAAGCTTCCAAAGACTTTGTTTTAATAAATGCTTTTACCCTCCCTATTGATGATTCAGAAAATAGATACAACAATTATTGAAAAAATTAGCTAAAAAAATCATATTTACCAATAAAGTTTTATATTTGCTCTTAATAATTATTTAAGTCCCTTTCAATAAATAATCCATTTACTTGTATTCATTAACTTATCTTCTTAAATATGAGAAAGCAACTTATTTCACTAATTTTTTTGATTATCTGCATGTTGTGTGGATTATTTTCCTATTCTCAGAATTACTTTTTCGATATTTACAGTGTAAAAGATGGGCTGTCGCAGTCAACCGTTTTCACAACCCTTCAGGATAAGGATGGATTTTTATGGTTAGGAACAGAAATTGGTGTTTCGCGCTTCGATGGTAATGAGTTTATCAATTATTCTTCGAGCGATGGTTTGGCCGAAAATGGTGTTAGGGCAATTATTCAAGATTCCAACAATAAAATTTGGTGTGCGCATACGGGCGGTGGATTAAGCAGAATTTCAAATCAAAAATTTGAATCCGTACCCAAAACTTTGCTCAACATTCAGAATGATATCACTTCTATTGTAGAAGATGATCAAAAAAATATTTGGATAGGAACTAAAGGGGATGGCGCCTTTCTTATTTCAAACCCCAATGAACCTGATTTAAATAAATTGAAATTCAAACAATTTAAAGGTAGTGAGCAACTTAGTGATCGGGTATATGGCCTTTACAAAACAAGGAGTGGAGATATTTATTTCATTCTGGATGGTTCAATTAAATATAAAAACCCCAATAAAGCAAATTTTGAATTATTTAAACCCGATGGACTGTTTTATTATTTTCAATTCATAACACTATTTGAAGATTCACAGGGCACTTTGTGGTTTGGTTCTTACAATGGTGGATTATACCAATACAAAAAGAATAAAGCTTTTACGTATTATGACTTAAAAACTGGGCTTTCCTCAAATTGGATCACGCAAATTGCCGAAGACAAAAATGGCAGTATTTGGGTAGGAACCTGGGGCGGCGGGATCAATGTAATTACAGGCACTACAATTAAACAAATTACCCCAAAAAACGGGATACCCGATATCAAAATCAGATCAATCATTAGTGACAGGGAAGGCAACATCATCATTGGAACCAATGAAAGCGGCATGGCAATATTCAAAGGTGAGACATTCACACATTACAATGAAAAACATGCTTTGCTACATCCTCAGGTATGGTCTGTGGCCGAAGATGATGCTCAAAAAATGTGGTTTGGAACCAATGGTGGAATTTCAATTCTTGATCAAAAAACGGGCGAATTTCAAAATCTCACAGCAGAAAATTCTGCATTGGTAAGCAACCAAATTAGATTTTTGAAAAAAGACAATCTCGGAAATATGTGGGTTGGAACCGCCGATTATGGCATGATGACATTTGCACCCAATGCGAAGCGATGTTCTTATAATTTTACCATCAACAGTAATTTTCCAAATTCTAGTCAAATGGTTACAGCTTTGGATGTTGACAAGAATAATCATGTTTGGATAGGAACCATAGACGGCTTATTGGAATATGATTTGAATACGGATGGAATCAAACATTATACCCAACAAGATGGATTGCTTGGAAATGAAATTTCGGCAATATACTGTGCCCATAATAATGAAATTTGGATAGGAACCCGTGCAAAGGGTATAGTCATTTATTCGAATGGTAAATTCACAAAATTAGAATATAATCAGGCATTTACACCAACCTCCATTACGGAATCCAAAGACAGAAGTATCTGGATTGGAACTGATAGCAAAGGAATATTAGTATGTAGTGGAAAAAAGGTTGTTAAAACGATTAATCCCACAGATGGATTGCTTTCAGAATATGTAACCATGTTGCTTTCAGATCATTCCGATAAGGTCTATATTGGATCTAACCAAGGAATAAATATTTATGAAATTTCGAGCGGAAAAATATACAGGTACAATGAAAAAGATGGTTTTGTGGGTATAGAAGTGAAGAATAATGCAGCCTTCATGGATCAGAATAACGATGTTTGGTTTGGCACGGTTAAAGGGGTCATCAAACTTAAAACTTCTGCATATCGTAAAAACCTGCTTGAGCCTTTAACCCACATAAAGCGGATGCGGGTTAATTTTAAAGACAAAGAAATGTCGGATGGCATGAAATTGAGCTATAACGAAAACTCCATTATTTTTGACTACAACAGCATCTGTCTCACGAATCCCGATAATGTTTTGTATCAAATCATTCTAAAGGGTGCGGATGCGGATTGGCGACCGCTGACAAAAGAAACCTACATCAATTATTCTGCCTTATCGCCTGGGCACTATGAGTTTTTGGTGAAAGCCTGCAATAATGAAGGCGTCTGGAATAAAAGTCCTATTTCTTTCAAATTTCACATAGCGCCTCCTTTCTGGAAAACATGGTGGTTCTATTTTATTTTACTTATTAGTGCTACTGCCGGGATCATTTCTTATATCAAACTGCGCGAAAGAAAACTAAGGATAGAAAAGAGAATTCTTGAGCAGTTGGTCAATGAGCGCACTGCCGAAATAAGTTTGAAAAATGCCGAATTAGCCACAAAAAATAGAGATATTACAGACAGTATTCGTTATGCAAAACGAATTCAAGATGCTTTATTGCCAGACAAAGAGTATATTAGAACCATTATTCCCGATTATTTTATTTTTTATAAACCACGCGACATCGTGAGTGGTGACTTTTATTGGGTAAACAAAAAAGATTCCACAATATATATAGCAGCAGCCGATTGCACCGGACATGGTGTTCCAGGTGCATTTATGAGTATGTTGGGAATCACATTTTTAAATGAAATTGCGTCGAACAATACAGCTCACAGTGCGGCGGATGTATTAAACCAATTAAGAGATCAAATCATAAAGTCCTTGAAACAATCAGGCAAACCCGGCGATACTCAAGACGGAATGGATATTTCATTGATCATCATTCACACAAACGAATCAAAAATTGAATTCGCAGGAGCAAATAACTCCCTATTTTTGATGAAAGGAAGCGAACTAATTCAATTAAAAGCGGATAAAATGCCGATAGGTATTTATAGTAGAGGCTTAACTCCTTTTACGAACCATGAGGTAATGTTTTCGAAAAATGATTTGGTGTATTTATATTCGGATGGTTATGTGGATCAGTTTGGTGGGCCAAACGAAGCCAAGTTTTTGACTCGAAGTCTGAAAGAAATAATTCAAACCATGGGAGACCGCACTATGGAAGAACAGAAACATATTGTTGAGGAAAAATTCGAATCATGGAAAGGTGATTTGGAACAAACCGATGATGTTTTGGTATTTGGAATTCGATTTTAATGTTTAGGTGTGTTAATTATGCTAAAATCTGTAAGAATAATTAGTAACTTAGCACATAATGCTTCTTTCAAATATCCTTGTTGTGATAAATCATGGGATAAGCTTTTTAATTTATTTATTTTCCCAAGTGATTTTAATCTGGTTATTCATCACGCCTAAATGAATTAAACCCTGTTCAGGTATTACAGGTTTGTCATTCAATTTAATTTGGGTTATTTTTTTGTTTGGGTTTTCAACAACAACAAAATCGCAATTTATGTTTGCAGGTAAAGTAATATGGTAAAAAGAAGTATTATCTTTTTTTGAATATTCAGCAACTATGCTTCCACGTATGGTTGGCACACTAATTTTACTGTATTTTAGATTGCTCAATTGAGGCTTTATGCTTGCCTTTTCGAAACCTGGTAAAACTGGAATTATGCCCCACAAATTTCGTGTTATGATATTGGCAGGGGCAGCTCCCCAAGCATGGTTAATATCCGAATTTGGTTTATGTTCCATTCCCCATGCTTCCATCGTTATAGTAGAACCGTATCTTATCATATTCCACCAACTGCGGTTGTTAGTAGAGGTAAGTAAACTTAATGCATAGTCTGCTTCATTGGCATTATAAAGGGCTTCTAACAAAAATTGTGCGCCATATACACTACACGCCATACCACGAGTTTTTATAAAAGATAATACAGATTTCTGATATTCAAATGGTACCAATTCAAAAGCAAGTGCAAACATATTGGCATGCAAGGATGAATGGTTTATATTCTCACCATCCAAATAAATTCCTTTGGTTTTATCCAATAGTTTTTCGTTGATGGATTTTTTCACTTTTTGTGCTAAGTCCGAATAATAAATAGAATCTTTTTTATTATTTAACAGTCCAGCAAATTCACTCATTATTTGCAAGTTGCGGTAAAAGAAACAATTAACAACCGTATTTATTTCACCAAATACATAACCATCTCTTTCACCTTCTGGCTGAACAAGTGGCATCCAGGAGTCCTTTTGGGCAGGAGGCCAGTCAATGATGTCCTTTAGTCGTGCTTTGGGGTCTGTGAAACCGAGTTTTATTACGAAAGAATCAGTTACGTTCTTAGAGCTAATTAATCCGTCTTCACAGGCTAAGTCAACCAAACATTTGTATTTTAATTCTCTATAGAAATGTTTTATTGATTCCAAATTTCCAGTGTACATATAGTCATTGTAAAAAAGAAGCGTTGTACACAAAATCCATTCTGTGGGCCAGGTTGGATGTTTTATAAAATATTCGTTCGTTTTTCGAGCCTCGGAATATTCGTTATCAAGACAATAATGCCCAAGTTGATTGATATATGCATCCGCTTCGTAAGGTATTCTTTCACGGTCTCCATCAATGTATATACCACAGAAACTTGTAGCTTTTATGCTATGTTTGCAAAGCTCCCAAACTTGATTCAGTATGCTATCTGAACTCAGAAAATCGATAGAATTATAATCCCAATTGTACCAAAAAGCATTTTGAAAAACATTCTCTGCTTTTAGTTCTATGTTACAATTTTCAATTTCGCAATACCTGAAAGGCATCACTACACCAATGGAATCAGGCAAATGAATTGCTGCTAAACCCGTATTTCTCTCATCTGGTTTTAATTGAATTTTGTATTCCATTTTTCCAGGTTCAATGGCTATTTTAATCTTTGCATAGCGGATAGTACCTCCAGGAAGGGTGTCAATTGTATTTTTTGTGCTTAATTTTTCGCCCAAAAGTATGGTTATACTATCCTTTTTGATTGGTTTTATTTTTAGAACCAATGTTCCAAAAGCATCTTTACCAAAATCGATAAAATAATGGTTTGCAGAAATTTTGTTGAATACTTTGGGCTGAATAAAAATCGACATGAAACGATTGGAACTTGTTTGGTAACCTTTGAAAATGCCCGTAGTAAATTCTTGAATAGATGAATATTCGCCCGGTTTATTATTGATATCCCAAACCCGGACTTTCCAAAAATATCGGGTGTTGGGAGATAAATGACCTGCATTGTATTCAATCTCTGTTGAATTACTTGACTCTATTTTACCACTATTCCAAACATCAGCTTGTTGCTCGTTAAGTTTTTGTTTGGTCGTAGCTACTAAAATTTGATAGCCAGTTTGTTTTACACTTTTTACGGGTACAGCCCAACTAAATTCTGGCTGAGAGTCAAGAATTTCAACATTTTGTGGTTGCCTTATAAATTCTACTATTAAATTGTAAGGGACTTTTTCTTGTGCGTGTAATGTGGTTATTATGAATACAAACATCATAATTAGAGCATTTCCTCTTCTCATTTTATCATATAGAGTTTATGTTTTGCAAATTTAGTAAAAAAAAATTTAATTCAAATTCTCTTTTCACCAACAAAATAAATAATTTTTTTTTCATATCCATTATGCTAATTTACGTGAATTATTTGCTAATATTTGACAAACAAATGAACAGTCTAAAGCTTACTTTTGGAATCAAATTGAAAGTATCCAATTACGATAAATAAATTAACGGATTTTATTCATGAAACGACGAAATTTTTTTAAAGCCTCAATTTTTGCTGGAGCAGGCTTGGCGTTTAGTGGTGCAATGCAAGGTTGCAACCAATCTAACAAATTGAAAAATAAAGCTAAACAAGTTACTTACCTGCCAACTCCTCAAAAGCCCTATTCACTTCAAAAATTAGAAAATGAAAATCTGAAATTTGATTTAAAATCAGATGCTTCGGCTGAAATTACCGATAAAAAAAACAATTATACCTGGAATATCGGTAAAATTGCAATCCAGGATTATGGTAAAATTGAGGAAGATATTGTTTGGACAAGGTGCGATCGCAAATATATGGAGCAGTATCCCGCAAGTTTTGTTGCAGAATTAACAGGGGATGTAATCAAAATTACGGTATTGGGCAGACAAAACAGGTTTGTCGGGTCATTCAAATGTAGATTTGGTTTGGATAAAGAATGGTTAACATTCAGCATCATCAGTATTGATGAAGATATTCCAAGTCTAATGTTTCCACCACCAATTATTTCAGAAAAAGTAATTGTACCTCATGGCCCTGGATCCCTTTTTCATAAACCCACAGGCAATATTTGGGACAGATACCTGTATTTGATGCATACTGGACTTAATATGAATTGCTTTGCAGGCTTAAAAGATGATCATGCCTGGTTGGCAATCTTCGATGAGAATATTGCAGATTGTGGCGTAATGCGAAATAACAGCAGTCTATATCCCTGTTGGTTACGGTCAATGGATACATGGAATTCAACGTTTTCATTAAGGTACAAATTTATTAAAGGGGGTTATGTAGAAGTCGCAAAGCACTATAAAAAATATTTGCAGGATAAAGGTTTCTTTAAAACGATTGAAGAAAAAACGAAAGAAAATCCTAAGCTAAATAATTTATTGGGTGGCAGATCTTTATGTTATTTTCAGGCCTTCCCTGGTAACAGATTTCAGGAAATGGAGAATCTTATGTTTAGCGAAGAGCATGCTAAAAAGCAAGACGAAAATTTATCTGTTAATTTTACCCACGCACAGGTAAAAGAATCTCTTGAATACGCAAAAAAGAAAGGGTTCTCTAAAGGAATGTTGCTATTGCGAGGATGGTGCGCAAATGGTTATGATGGATTGCATCCGGATGTATGGCCACCTGAAAAAAAGCTGGGCACAGTTGAGCAATTGCAAGAAACACTCAAGGATGAAGATATGATAACGTCTTGTTTGCATGACAATTACCAGGATATTTATCAATCAAGTCCCAGTTTCCCCAAAGGGGTCATTCAGCGACCTGGGGGAGAACTTCTTGCAGGTGGTTTTTGGGCTGGGGGGCAGGCGTACATATTAAATTCTCGCGATAGTCTAGCTTATCTCAAGCGCAATTGGGAAAATATAAAGCAATTAAAACCGAATGCCATTTTTTGTGATACTTTAACGGCTTCTAAACTTCTTCAATCGCATGAATCAGGAAACGAACTAAACAAATTAGAAGATTTACAACTAAAAACAGAAATACTTAAATTTTATAAGCAACAGAATATCTTGGTGGGCAGTGAAGAAGGGGCATGGTTTGGTATTCCATATTGCGATTGGTATGAAACCCGTCATCATCGCACGATAGGTGAAACGATTCCCTTTTGGCAATTGGTTTTTCATGATGCTGTTTATACATCCCGTTATAATTCATTTGATCCCAATAGTGCTTATCCTAACAAATTAGAGGATTTGCTCTGGGGTAATTTTCTTCAGTATTTTATGTCGCCTGTTTTTGGAAACATAAACGAAAAAGCACCTCAATCTTATATGGGTTTTGGTCCAAATAATATGTCAGAAGAATTGTTTGTGAACAATTTTGATGTGGACAAATGGCACGAACGAATTGGTAAAGCTGAAATGACGGGTCATCGATTTTTAAGTGATGATTTTCAGGTCGAAGAAACATCGTGGAGTACGGGCGACAGAATAATCGTTAACTTCTCCAATTCAAATAGAATAATCGAAGGACAAAATATACCAAAATTTGGATATCGAATCATAAATACATAAAAAAAAGAGGCTTTCAGCAAATTTTACTGAAAGCCTCCATGAAGAATGTTTGCTTTGCCAAATTTTACTTTGGCAAAGTATGCAATTTCTATTGTTTCATAATGCAAATTGATGCATTTGTATCTCCTTGAAGTTGAATATAATACACACCTGACATCAGATCTGATATATTCAGTTCAATATTGTTACTGCTTACTTTACCAGACTTTAATAAAGAACCATCGATTCTGATAATTTTGTATTCATCAAAACTCAATTCTCCCGTATTGATTTTTACAAAATCATGGGATGGATTTGGAAACACACTAATCAGATTTTTATGGATTTCATCAATACCAACACCGGGCGTTACTGTAATATCAAATTCAGTAAAATAGGTATTGTTACTAGCGCCATTATCTTCAACAGTTACTCTTACCGTACATTCACCGGGTATATTCGGATCAAAAGTTAAAGAACCTGTTGCTTGAGGTGAAGTATAAGTTACATCCAGATTTGCTATTACATTGGCAGGAGTTGAAGAAATTACTTCCGCTGTCACTGTTAAGTCCTGAGAACCATCATCGCCATCGGTAATACCATTCAATACAATCGTTTGCATTCCTGAATTTTCTACATAGGTGTAGATTCCAGTCAAAGGATTGATCGTAGGTGCAGCATAATCAGTAACTTCAACATCGAATTTTTTCGTAGTTGTTTCGCCATCGGCTGTAACAGAAATCGTTACTTCCACAATTCCAATTTGTAAAGGATCAAAAGTCAAAGTAGCCGTATTGCCTGGTGAACTGTAAGTAATATTTACATTTTCAATTACTTGAGAATTTGATAAGCTATGTGAAATCTGAATCGGATTTACATTGGAAGTATTTCCATCTGTAATACCTGTAAGATTTACAGTAACTGTCGATGCATCAAAAAGAACCTTACGGCTAGCTATATCATCGATGGTCGGTTGTGGTTTAAGACCAGAAGCCAAAGTAACAATAGCATTCGGACCGATGAGAATGTTTTCACCTCTTGAATAAATCTTAACAAATTTAGCAGCGTTGTATTCGGAAACTGCAAACATGCTGAACTTTTCAGGTAAACTAACATCCGTGATTTTCATTGATATGGGTGTTAGTCCTTTATTCATCAACATAATTGTATATCCATTGCCATGATTAGCATCATTTTTCCAAGTGGTCATGAGTATATCATTATTTCCACTGGTGGATTGCATCCGAACGGCGCCAGGTTTAATATATTTGAACATACTTTGCGACCAATACTTTTGCGTCGGTTTTCCTTGATTAATGCAATGTGAATTCCAAGACCATTCTGTCCATAATGCTACATTTCCAGACTCAAAGGCTGTAAGAATATCTGCGGCATTTTTGAAAGCATCCATCCAGTTCGTAAATCCAGGTTCGGTTTCTGTCATCCATAATTCTCTGGTTTTTCCATTTGCATTGATGGCCGTAAAAGTGTTTGCCCAGCCTGTAGATCCGGGATCTTCACCAGGGGTTATACCATCACTTGAATACCCGTGTACTGCAAAAACATCACTATACGATTTTGCAGTAGCATTGTTATTCATAGCATCTAAGTAATTCTGGTTCATATAAATTGGACCTTCGCCCATTGTGGCTCCCACTTGTTCGGCAGCATACAATTTTGTATTTATCCCTAATGCGGCAAAGCGAGTTCCAACTTTAGCAATCATTTCGGCAAAATGAACAGGATCTAAAATGGCTGATCCATAAGGCTCACAAAATGCAGGTTCGTTTTGTAATCCGATTCCCGTCAATTCAAAACCCGTTTCTTCTTTGAAAACAGTTGCAATCGTAACGGCCAATTCTGCATATTCATCATACATTTCGGTTAATACTTTGTTCGTAGTACTTTCCCATCCAATTGCCGAAGGTTGTTGATAATTTGTACTTAAATTTTTCTTCATCCAGGCTGGTGGAGACCATAATGTGATTAAGAAACTTTCAACACCATTCTTTTTCAATTCTTTAATAGATTGCCAGTCGAATGCGTCATAATTGAGTTTTGATCTGTCCAAAACATTCGGATCGTCATTATCATTAACAGGTTCTATTTGATTATCATCTAACATCCCAATCCTCATAGCAGTAGCACCAAATCCATCAATTGTATAAAGATCTAACATGCGGCTTCCAGGATACATACTACCGAACCCGCGATACGTTTGGAAAGTATTGCTTTGGTTTACATTCAAAACGGTTGGTACAGAAACAGCAGGGTCAACGACACTTACCGGAATTTCCATCGTTTTTGAAACAGGCAAATTTCCATTGATGGCTAAGCCTGTGACCAAAACAGATATTGTATCATTTCCCGCGCTGGAAGGAGTGTAGCTTATAACAGCATTTCCATTAACAGGTGTGGTAACTTGCAAGTTTTGCAATATTCCTTTTCCTGAAACTGAAGCCACACAATTTTGATCCTTGCCTCTGCTTAAGCCAGAAAGTTCAATGATTTTCGTGGTGGATTCTTTATAGAGGGTTTGTTGTCCAATAGGGTTTGCTGTACAATAGTAAGTTGGATCAATGCTTGTTTCATTTCCAATTCGAATATCTTTCATCCAAACGTTGCCTGTCCAGTTCGTAAACGGCCAACCAAATGTAGGGTGATAATTGAATAATACACGGATCAATCGTTTTGCATTCACTGGATTTCCCCTACTATTCAACATGCCTGTGGGATCGCTAAAATCGAATTCTAATTTTGTCCAAGTATTTGCAACTAAATCATATTGTATGTGGTGATCTTCGTTATTTCTAATGCTATCGTCCCAAAAATACAAATGGAATTTTATATTTTGATCTGCTTTTACCCAAACAGAAATAAGGGGATAATCTGTCAAATCCATATCCGGCATGTAATACCAGCTTCCTGTCCATGTGAATTTTCCATTACAAGCTAATTTGAGTACTTTATCGCCTCCGTCCATTTCGTAAGTAGGAGTTTGAGCAACACCCAGACCCTCAACGTGCCAGTAATCTCTCATTCCAGTTTGAGCTGCGTCAAAAGCATTAGGGGTAGCTCCATTGAAGGGGATCACATATCCGTTTAAAGGCGGGGCATAAGACTCAATTTCAAATTGTTTTTCAATGCTTTGGTTGCCATTATTACCACTAGCACCTCCGTTATCAGTAATCGTTACAGTGATCGTTGCAAAACCATTTTGTCCGTTCACAGGGGTAAACTTTAACTGGCCTGAACTTCCACCCGTATAAACGATGGTTGGATTAGGAATCACAGCAGGATTAGAACTCACTGCAGTAATGTTCAAGGTTTGAGAAGCTACATCACCATCATCAATTCCTGTAAGTTCAATGACTTGTTCAGATGCATTGTTTAGAACCTCTGTATCAACAATAGAATTCAAAGTGGGTGCATTATTCCAACTATCTATGACATTTACATCAACAGTTTGGGTATAAATATTATTAGATGCTTGTCCATCATTGGCCGTAATGGTAATGGTTGCATTACCGCTATTGGTTGGCGTAAATTTCAAAATTGCATAAGGGCTTTTGGGATCTTTTTCAACCACAAAAGAATTCGGAATCACTGAAGTATTTGAACTTGATGCTGAAATGGTTACAGTTTGATCAGCGGCTAAGTTTCCATCGTTTATTCCGGAAATATTTATTTTTCTTTCTATTTGTTTGGCTCCTTCAAAATCAGCTATAGGGTCAAAAGAAGGCGTATTGTTTCGCTCAATGGTCAATTGGAAATATGTGACATTATCGGCGTAAGTACTATTGCCGGTAGCAATGATGGAGGCTGGTACAGTGCCATAAACACCTGCTTTAACATTAAAATTCATCCAAGTTGTTCCGTTGGCTACATCAGGTGTAAAGCTTACATTTTCTAAGTAAGAAGATGTGCCCACCAAGTTATAGGAAGCAACATTGCTCACTCCCCTGAGTAAAACTTTATGACCTGTTGTTCCTTGATAATAAGTTAGGTCTGGTACACCACCTATATTTGCTTTTTTGGTGGCCACGGTTCCTAAAAAGATCTGGTCTAATTGAAAATCTCCATACCAAGAAAGGGCTTCTCCATTAACCGCAATCAGGATCATTGTTACATCTGCAAGCAAATCGGCATCTGCAGAGCTGAAATCATAATTTATTTCCTGAAAGTTTTCAGAAGCCATTACAGGAATATTGACATTCATGTTTTTTGTTGCATTGGAGACATAAAGACTTAGTACAAAAGGTGTAGATGTTTTCACCCTCAAGCTGATCCAGGGTAGGGTTGTGATGTTTTTTGAGGGAAAACTTACCCCAAAACTTGACCACATCGCAGCTTTGTTGACAGATACATTCAAATTTCCACCCGATTGGTCAAGGGAGTAGGTTGCATTTTCCCACCAACCTGTGCCTATGGCTCCTGAATTAAAATCATCGAACCAGGATGTTTGCGCTGTTGTTCTTTGATAGCTCATGATGCATATCAAAAGAAAAACTCCATAAATTAGTCTTCTCATAGTAGTTTGTAATTACATTTAAATAATTGTGTAAAATGAAGCCAATCAACACTAAATGTTATTTATTGCAATAAAAAAGTTGTTTTGTAGTCTCAAGAAATTTAGTATTGCTTGGTTGCTCCAAAATTATATAATATAGTTGAGAAATAGAAATAAAAAAATCCCTTATCATCAAGATATTGATAATAAGGGATTTGTTGGTTGTACTCAAAATGCAAAAAACACGGTGAATCGTTTATGAATTCTGAAATAATCTATTTATAATTATAGACTTAGACTATTTTATATTCCCAATTTACTTCTTCGAATCATTTCGTTGTTTGTAAAATTATTTTTGCAAACATGTCCATTTAATGGAAGAATTCTTTCATGGATAGCATCAATAATCCAATCAGATTGAGGGAAGAAGTAACTTTCATGTTCATGGGCTGGAGTGATCCAGTTTCTGGAACCTACCACCACGGGTGGAGCATCTAAATAATCAAATGCAAGTTCTGTGATTGTTGATGCAATATCTTTCAAATAAGATCCTCTTGCACTTGCATCACTGGCCAAAACAACTTTTCCAGTTTTCTTAACCGATTCCAAAACAAGCGTGTAATCGAATGGAACAAGGGAGCGGGCATCAATAACTTCTGCTTCAATCCCATATCGGGCTTTTAAATCGTCGGCTGCTTTTAGGGCTACATACAAGGTTGCGCCTATTGTCAGAATTGTGATGTCCTTCCCTTTTCGTTTAATATCCGGCTCACCAATTGGAATTTCATAATACCCTTCGGGAACGCCACCTTCATGGAACATTTCGCCTATGTCATAAATTCTTTGGCTTTCAAAATAAATCACAGGATCTGTTCCTTGAAGTGCTGAATTCATAAGTCCTTTTGCGTCATAGGGAGTTGCCGGAAATACGACTTTTACTCCGGGAATATGCGCCAAAATACTCGACCAATCTTGAGAATGCTGTGCACCATATTTTGAACCTACAGAAACACGAATAACAACGGGCAATTTGATAACATTTCCACTCATCGATTGCCATTTCGGAAGCTGATTAAACATTTCGTCACCACAACGACCAATGAAATCGCAATACATAATTTCGGCAAGAACACGTCCACCGCACATACCATATCCAATTGCAGTTCCTACAATTGCACCTTCTGAAATAGGTGAATTAAATAGTCTGTTATAAGGAAGGGCTTCGGTTAGTCCCTTGTAAACGGCAAAAGCACCACCCCAGTCCCGGTTTTCTTCTCCATAAGCAACCAATGTTGGATCTTTGTAAAATCTGTCGATGACAGCTTCGAATATACCATCTCGCAGTTGGTACATTTTCATTTTCGAAACAGGTTTGCCATCTTTATCCAAATAAAATCTCTCTTTGGTTTTTAATTGTTTTACTCTCGGATTTTCTTCTAAGGCCAATAAAGATTCGCATGCACGATCTTCCATTTTATCAACGGATCCGTTTGAAAACATCATATCGCCAATAGCTTCCGGATATTTTTCCAAATCTAATCTGGGCGAAATTTTATCATCAATGGACAGAACCAACGAATTCTTCATCAATTCTTCAATTCCAGAAGTGATTTTATCTAAATTTTCTTTGGTTGCGATTCCGTTTTCGATTAATTTTTCACCAAAAGTGACTATAGAATCGATTTTTTCCCAAGCTTCAATTTCTTCCTTAGAACGGTATGACGAAGCATCGGATGGTGAGTGTCCGCTAATTCTGTATGTAAGTGTGTCTAAAAGAACTGGGCCTCTTTTTTCTTCAATTATAAGCTTTTTCCTACGATAAGCATCGATAACGGCTAAAGGATCATATCCCCAAATTCTTTCTGCATGAAGCATTTCGGGATTTACACCTGCGCCTAAACGAGCAAGAATTTCGTAGCCCATTGTTTCGCCACGGGTTTGTCCGCCCATGCCATATTGGTTGTTCATGAAATTGAATATGATCGGTAATCCACCATTATATTCGCCTTCCCATAAATGTCGAAATTGATCCATGGTTGCAAAACTCATTCCTTCCCAAACAGGACCGCATGCAGCAGAAGCATCACCAATATTGCAAACCACAATACCTTTTTTCTTATTCACTCTTTTGAAAAGAGCTGCACCCACAGATATATCGCCAGATCCGCCCACAATTGCATTGTTTGGATAAACTCCAAACGGGGTAAAGAATGCATGCATCGATCCACCCAAGCCTTTGTTGAATCCGTTTTCTCTTGCAAACACTTCGGCTAAAGTACCATAAATCAAAAACTTAACTGCCAATTCTTTTATAGAACCCTTGTGGTCTTTTTCAACTACTTTTAGCGTGTTTCCATTCAAAAAATTTCTCATTATGTTCATCAATTCATTGTCGCCAAGTTGATGAATGGCAGAAAGCCCTTTGGCAAGAATTTCACCATGACTGCGGTGAGAGCCAAAGATATAATCCTCGATGGAAAGCGTATAAGCCATACCTACGGCAGCAGCCTCCTGCCCAATGGACAAGTGCGCCGGTCCAGGATGATTATACTTAATGCCGCAGTATTCGTTGGTTACTTTTATTTGGTTAAGCATTAACTCAAAATTCCTAAGAATAACCATATCCCTATAAATGCGGATAAAATCTTCGTTTGTGTAGTTTTCTCTCTCTTCTTGTATAGATTTGCTATACTGATTGATCGGTATTTTACCGAATTCGATGAATCCCTTTTTACTTGCTTCAAGAGGGTCAATGAACTGAATTTTAGGCATGACTATTTTAATATTTATGTAGTTTCTAAAACAATATTAATGTGAAAATGAATAAGCAATTTCCTTCAGTAATTCTCCAACGGTGGGATGTGGAAAAATTGTCGTTTTTATATCGTCCAATCTGAGTTGCATTTCGACGGCTATGGTAGCTGCAGAAATAATTTCGGAGGAAGGATTTCCTAAAATATGTACGCCCAGAATTTCATGATATTTTTTTCCAACAACCATTTTGATTACGCCATTTTTTCCTTCATTTTCGGCCACAAAACGACCGGAAAATGCCATGGGAAAAGTAGCGGCAATGACTTCAATCCCTTTCTTTTTGGCTTCATCTTCTGTAATACCAACAGAGGAAAGTTCAGGATTTGTGTAAACCACACCCGGATTTGCATGATAAGTCATTTTATCTTTGATTCCCATAATATTATTGACCACAACTTCACCTTCCCGGCTTGCCGTATGCGCCAACATGGCAAATCCTTTCACATCTCCGGCTGCATATACATTGGGGATGTTGGTTCTACATTGTGCATCAATTTTTATTGCATTCCGGTCTAACTCTATGCCCAAAACTTCGAGACCTAAATCTTTCGTGATCGGACGTCTTCCTACACTCATTAGGATTTTTTCTGCTTCTATGTTCTGAGATATTCCTTCTTTTTCAAAAATTATTTTTTCATTCTGAATTTCAACAACTTTTGAATTTAGGTAAAACGTAATCCCTTTCTTTTCATATTCTTTGCGCAACATGGAAGAAAGTTCTCTGTCTATGCCGGGAAGAATCTCATCCATCATTTCAATAATGCTCACTTGGGTTCCCAGAGAATTGAAAAAACTTCCAAACTCCATTCCAATCACGCCACCGCCAATAATAATCAAAGATTTTGGTACAACTTCCAGTTCCAGAATTTCTCTGTTGGTTAAAATTTTCTCTCTTTCCAAACCTTTGATGGGAGGTATAAATGATTCGGAACCTGTTGATATAAGAATATTTTTACAAAGAAATTCTTTATTATCAGCGGAAATGATGATGTTTTGATCTTTTTTTCCCGAAATTTTTGCTCTACTATTGATGAAATCAACGCCAAATCTTTTCATGGCTGCGGCAATACCTGCAACCAATTTGGTAACTACTTTGTTCTTGCGTTGCATGATTTTTGAGAAATCGAAAGAAACCTGATCGATCAAAACGCCATATTTTGCAGCTTCTTTGGCATTATCAATCATTTTGGCCGAATACAAAATTGTTTTTGTTGGAATGCATCCTTCATTCAAACATACTCCGCCCAATTTTCTCTCATCAAACAAAACAACTTTTAACCCTGCGGCTCCCGCTCTTTCGGCAGCTACATAACCCGCAGGACCGGCTCCTATTATTCCTAAGTCGTACATAATTGATTATATTTCATTCTGTTATTAACAATTTAAACTTTCTATTTCATCTTTGATGGTTTTCAAAAATGCTGAAGCTGGTGCACCATCCAAGGCTCTGTGATCATAAGTCAATGATAAACCAATCACGGGTACAAATCCAAATGCACCACCACCCAGATCTGCTGGTCGGTTGATGATGGTGTTTACACCCAAAATACCTACTTGTGGAATATTCAATACCGGGGTAAACATTTCGATACCATACATGCCCAAATTAGAAATCGTAAAAGTGCCCGATTCACTGGCAATCAGTTCAGGTTGAATGCTGCCTTTTTTGCATGAATTTGCAAGCGATTTTATTTGAGAAGATAATCCCTGAATAGACAAGTCATCGGCATTGCGAATGACGGGAACCATTAAACCTCTTTCGGTATCAACCGCCAATCCCAGATGCACTTTGCTGAAGGTTCTGATGGAGTCATTCAGAAAATGAATGTTTACGTTTGGGTGCTTTTTAAGGGCTTTAATAACAGCAAAACAGACCAAATCGTTTATCGTAATATTTTCGGAATTGCCTTTTTCAAATTCAGATTTGAATTTTGCTCTTAAGGAAAGCATTTTTCTTGCATCGGCGCTTAAATGATGAGTAAGTTGTGCGGTACTTTGCAAGGATTCATGCATTTTTTGCGCTATGAGTTTGCGAATATTGCTAATTTTTTTAACCTCGAATTCTTCGGGGTAGGAGGCATTGGGCATAACCAAATCGAAGCTGCGAACTCTTGTTCCTGTTGTTTGATTAGCTGGTATTTGCAGGTTTTCTTGTTTTACAATTTCCTGAGCCAAAGGGGTGAGCAGGGGTTGATTTTTGGCATAATTCTCAACATCAGTTTCGATGATTCTGCCATTGGGACCTGAGCCTTTTATTTTATTGAAAGGCACACCTAATTTTTGCGCAAGTTTTTTTGCTCTTGGCGAAATAAAAACCTCATCATTGTTATCACTCTGAATTAACTGCACCTTTGACTGAACTGTTTCGATCAAATCAGGTTTTTGAGATTCATTCGTTTTTGGCGCTGTTTCAATAACATTACCCGAAGACTCCAAAATATTTGATGGTCTGAATTCATCAATTGAATCACCCGGATTTCCAATAACAGCTACGTTAAACAGCACTACAACTTCATCACCTTCCTGAAAAAAACACTCAAGCAAAACACCATCAGCCTTGGCTTCTTCTTCAAAAGAAGACTTGTCGGTTTCGTAGCTAAAAAGCACTTCACCCGCTTTTACGGTTTCGCCTTTCTTTTTAAACCATTTTGTTAATATACAACTTTCTACAGACTGCCCTTGTTTGGGCATGATTACTGCTATCCCCATAAACCTATTTTTAGAACTTTATATTTTCGAATTGACAATGATTGCGATATAAAAAATAACGCCTGCTCAAATAGAACGTATTGAGCTATTTAGGGTAAAATGAATTTTATATATAATTGTAAAGCAATGTATTGTAGTCCAACAGCAGCGTAACATCCTCTCAAAAATTGTTCTGCAATATTAAAGATTTCTTTTTGAAAAACTTTCTAAAAGAAAATGATTTATTTTTAAAACTTGAAAATTAGGAATACTGGGATTGATTGCTTCAAAGATTTTGAGGCACTTGTTTTACTAGGTTAATTGGATTTCCTTTATACATGTTATCTGCCCGCCCAAAAAAACGATGGCATAAGTTTTCGCTGTTTCCATTCCGCCCTCATCACGGAGGACAAAATCACAAAGTTGGGAGAAAAGCAGGTGTATAGGATTCATGCTCGTTTTCAATGATTTCTATATACCTCGCTTTATCATTATAAAAGTAATTTTATTCAATAATGAGACATTTGTCAATTATCACATTACGAACTCACATCAAATGGATAAGCTTTCTTCGCAATCTTTAGAATTTTGGCATATTCAGGATGAGATTTCACATGTTCCTTACTCATAAATGCCTTAACTTCTTCACTACAATTGCTCATGTATCCCATGGCATCATCTTTGATTTTAAAAGTATGAATTACCAGGTCTTTCCATGTAGATACCTTTTGCGTTTCAGAAATTGACAATAAATTCATAACCAAATCTGTTGTGTACATTTCATCGTCAGAGTAACTTTCTATTAAGCCTCCCTCATCTTCTTCCGGATCTACGGATTCGCCGTAAATTTCTTCGCTGTATTCGCTGAACTTAACAGTTTGATCAATGATTAAACGAACCAGCTCAGACCAGTCTTTGTGAGTGATGGCAACAGGCAATGATAATACTTTTTCGCATATACTAACCATGCTTTTGCGGATACCTTGCCAGTCTTCTAAATAGGATCTATCCAAATCCAGAAACAATAATACCTGCTCTTTCCAGTCTGCTTTTTCCATGGCTTCTTGTGAAGATAATGCAGAGATAGTAGGTTTTTTTGCATTTTTACTTTTCTCAATTTTTTTGTCTGGTACATCTTCGAAACAATCTCGATCCAAAACATCACTGGCGATCATGCCCAAAAATATTTCGGCAAAATTCCATTCTAAAGAGAGAGGTTTGCTTACTTCGCAATCATCATGACGCAAATGACAGACTGCCATTTCTTTTGCTTTAGATTTTTTTATAGGATGGAAAATTAATTCATCCTGATGATTATATAAAGCTAAGAAAACATTCTCTGGCTCAACTCCTTTTGCACTAATAACATCAAGAAATTCCTCAGCTTCATGAATAAACTCTGATCCATACAAATCTCCCTTTTCATCCACACCTGCAAAGGTTAAGGGAATATCAGGACCATCCAAGCTTATATTGCTGTGTAGTTTCAAAATTTCTGCATAAGATTTGGGTACAGATTTCTTTGGTTTCACTGTTGAGGGGCTTGTGCAAGTCATGGTATATTCATTACCAAAATGGATCACAAAGCATTCGTCGGCAATTTCTACCTGGGTGGCTTTATCCATTACTTCTTCAAGGAGTTTCTGCGAATCTTCACCTTCTGTAAGTATTTTGAAATGCTCTATCAAAGCAACTTTCATATTGGAACTTTTAACTATATTATTCCACTCTGTCAAATAGGCAGCATTCGATGTCGAAACTTTTGGGGTATTTCCTCCATTCGATTCATTATAACCCTTTTTCAATTTTTCGGATAACAATTTTTCGGCTTCTTTCAAAGCTTTTTCAGAATTTTCAAATTCTTTTGTATTAATTGTTCCGTCTGAACCTATTTTACCGTATCGGACGCTAAAGGATTTAGCCCCTTCAGTCATGGATATTTCCCAAAATTTATCCGACTTTTCGTCCTTATATTCAAGGTAGTGTTTCATAGTGTTATTACTGGTTTGAAATTGAGATATTTGATTATTTTTAATACTCTAAGGAAAATTCTGAATTAGAAAATAGCGCTTTGTAATCAGATGAATAATAATACAATTAATTATTTTTCAATTCTTTAGCTTTTTGTATTCTTTTTGCTATAACAATGCTGATTTCGTATAAAACCAAAAGTGGGAGTGAAACAATAATCTGACTGATTACATCTGGCGGGGTAATAACGGCAGAAATAATAAGAATTACAACGATGGCATGCTTTCTGTATTTTTTTAAAAAAGATGCCGTGATGAGTCCTATTTTACTCAGGAAATAAATAATAATCGGTAATTCAAATGCCAATCCGCAGGCCAATGAAGCCGATGCCAGCATTGAAACATAAGATTCGAGACTTACCATATTGTCCACAAGGATTTTTGATGAAACATGATAATTCCCAAAAAAATCAGAAGAAAATGGGATAATGATGAAGTAGGCAAATACAACACCAGTAAAAAATAGAAATGCACCTGCGCTGATAATTCTTCGAGCATATTTTCTTTCTATTTCTAATAATGCAGGTTCAATGAATCTCCAAATTTCCCACAAAATATAAGGAAACGCAAATACAAGCCCCGAAATAAGAGAAATCATGATATGAGCCGTAAACTGCCCTGACATGGAGATGTTTATTAAAGTGATTGGTTTCTGATTAATACATAAAGCAGGCATATCAATACTTTTAGCAATTAGGCATAAATTTCTATTTGTGAAAAAATTAGGGTCAAGAGGACCAAAAATGATGGTATCAAAAAGGAATTCGTGGAATACAAATGCCAACAAAGCTAGAGAGACAATGACAAGAATGGATCTGATCAAATGCCAACGAAGCACTTCCAGATGGTCAAGAAAACTCATATTCGGACTATCACTCATTTCTGTCTATGGGATTTAAATTTTAACAAATTATTTTTGAAGATTTCTTTTTATCTTTGAAATCTTCTTCTATTTTTGCTTCCCGATTTGAAAAAAACATTAAATATTTGATTAACAGTATTTAATCTTTTTGTCCAAAAAAAATCATGCATAGATCTTTTTAGATTTTCATTGCAAATCGGGAGAGTAGCATGTCGAATCTGATTAAATTTATTACTGAACGATCTACAATTGTGGAAGACATTTGTTTGCCTTCACACCCGAAATAGCTGCAATTAAAATTCGGCAAAATTTCTTATCATATATATCCTGTCATTAAAGAAATTTAGGACTTTTCAGGCTGCAATATTATAAATATTTGTTCAAATCGAAAACTGATAGTCGAAAAAACATGGTTGAATGTTTTCGAAAAAAGTAAAGAATGAAAAAATAGGCTAATAACTTTATTGTTTTAAAAAAAAGAATACATTTGCTTTACAATACCACAATTTTGTAAAATAACATAAATCCGTAAGTGTTTTTTGTTTGACCACGAATTACACGAATTACACGAATTTAAGTTCATTTGAAAAGGTGAAGAAATATTTATGCAAACTATTGTTTATTACACAAATTGAAAAAATCCTGCGGATTTTAGGAAATAAAAGAACTTGGATAAATACCAAATAGTTTTATCTTCGATTTAAAAGTAAAGAAATTTCAGGTATTTATACTTGTATTTTGAATTTTTAACAAAGAATAATTGATTTGATTAAAATTGTATTTACATTAGTACTTGAAATGAAAACATATATTGCATTCCAAAGCGCATGCAAACTACAAACAAATAGGAGCTTAAAGATATTTTAAGAATAAACAGATAATATATTATTTAACAATTAGAAGCACGTATAATAAGTTGGTTAAGAATAAGAAGATTGAGAATTCCATGGGTAAGCAAAAAGACTTTCCGATTCAACAGTATTTAAAAAAGTATTTTGGTTTTGACACCTTTAAAGGTGAACAAGAACTGGTTATAAAAAACGTTCTTGAGAAAAAAGACACCTTTGTACTTATGCCCACGGGCGGCGGCAAATCGCTATGCTACCAGTTGCCTGCATTGATGAGCGAGGGCACAGCAATTGTTATTTCCCCCCTGATTGCATTGATGAAAAATCAGGTCGATTCGATGCGAAGTTTCAGCACGGAAGATGGCGTAGCGCATTTTTTGAATTCATCACTGACAAAAAATCAGATCTCGAAAGTAAAAGATGATATAATAAAGGGAAAGACCAAGTTGCTTTATGTAGCGCCTGAATCACTGACCAAAGAAGAAAATGTTGTATTCCTGCGAAATGCAAAAATTTCATTTTATGCTATCGATGAAGCGCATTGTATTTCGGAGTGGGGACATGATTTCAGACCCGAGTATCGCCGCATTCGACCTATCATTGAAGAAATTGGCAGAGCGCCAATCATTGCGCTTACGGCTACAGCAACCCCTAAGGTTCAGCATGATATTCAAAAGAATTTGGGGATGTTGGATTCGGTTGTATTCAAATCTTCCTTCAACAGACCGAATTTATATTATGAAGTACGGCCCAAAATTAATTCTACGAAGGAGATTATTAAGTTTATCAAGAATAACCCTGGTAAATCAGGCATCATCTACTGTTTAAGCCGCAAAAAAGTAGAAGAACTTTCTGAAATTTTGAAAATTAATGGCATAAAATCATTGCCGTATCATGCAGGGATGGATTCTGCTACCCGAACTACCAATCAGGATAAATTTCTGATGGAAAATGTAGAAGTCATTGTGGCAACTATTGCTTTTGGGATGGGGATTGATAAACCTGATGTTCGCTATGTTATTCACTATGATATGCCCAAAAGTCTTGAAGGTTATTATCAGGAAACCGGACGGGCAGGAAGAGATGGTGGTGAAGGAAAATGTATTGCATTCTACAGTTATAAAGATATTCAGAAGCTTGAAAAATTCATGCAGGGCAAACCCGTGGCGGAGCAGGAAATTGGAAAACAACTATTGCTCGAAACCGTTGCTTATGCAGAATCATCTGTTTGTCGCAGAAAATCTTTGCTCCATTATTTTGGCGAAGACTACCACGATGAAAATTGTGATGGATGCGATAACTGCCTCTATCCTAAAAAGCAATTTGAGGGACAGGATTATATTGTTCAGGCACTTGAGGCCGTGGTTATAGTTAAAGAGAAATTCAAAGCAGATCACATTGCACTAATTTTGGCTGGAAAATCCAATGCCGCCATTAAATCATATAAACACCATAAGTTAGATATTTTTGGATCCGGTAGTGATCATGATGAAAGGTTCTGGGGGGCTGTTTTAAGACAGTGTCTGATTATTCATCTGCTTGCTAAAGATATTGAAAATTATGGTCTTCTGAAAATCACAGAAAAGGGGCATGAGTTCATCAAAGATCCTTATGCAGTCATGCTTACAGAGGATCATACTTACTTAGAGGAAGAAGATGATGGTCAATCTATTCCACAAACTGGAACCACTGCGGCTGACCCTACTTTGTTCAGTCTTTTAAAGGATTTAAGAAAAAAGATTTCAAAGAAAAAAGGCGTTCCACCCTTTGTTATTTTTCAGGACGCATCGCTGGAGGATATGGCAATACATTATCCGGTAACCGTTGAAGAGCTCAAAAATATTTCCGGTGTTGGAGCAGGAAAAGCCTTGAAGTATGGGAAGGAATTCATCACCCTCATCAAAACTTATGTTGATGAAAATGAAATAGACAGACCTCAGGACATGGTGGTTAAGTCTATTGTTAATAAATCGGGGTTGAAAGTTTACATTATTCAAAGTATTGACAGGAAAATTTCCTTGATCGATATTGCCGAAGCTAAGAATTTGGATATGAATGAACTATTGAATGAAATAGAATCTATCGTAAATTCTGGCACAAAGATCAATATAGACTATTTTTTGGATGAAGTGATGGATGTGGAAAGGCAAAATGAAATTTACGACTATTTTGCTGAAGCAGAATCCGAATCTGTCGAAGATGCACTCAAAATTTTGGGCGAAGATGATTTTACAGAAGAAGAGGTTCGTCTGATCAGAGTCAAGTTTATTTCCGAAATGGGTAACTAATTGATTTTCTATATACGATGGTTCTGGATAATCTGCATAAATATAAAGTAATTCTTGCTTCCAAATCGCCACGCAGGCAAGAATTACTTGGATTATTAGGGGTTTCGTTTGAAGTTATTATGGAGAAGGAAATCGAAGAAGATTTCCCCCTGCATTTATTCAAAGAACAGGTTGCTCTTTATTTGGCTGATAAGAAAGCAAAAGCATTTTTAAGCAAAATTAAAGAGAATGAATTGATCATCACTGCCGATACTATTGTTATATGTGGCGATACCATTCTAAATAAACCCGTTGACAGGGAAGACGCCCTCAGAATGCTTAAGTTGCTATCTGGAAAAACGCATGAAGTAATTACAGGGGTTTGTATTCTCACACGTCACAAAAAAGTTCTTTTTCATGCCAGCACAAAAGTCCAATTTGCTTTACTGACCCAAGAGGAAATCGAATACTATGTTGATCAATATAAGCCCTTTGATAAAGCTGGCGCTTATGGAATTCAAGAATGGATAGGATTGGCGGCTATTACAAATGTTGAGGGTTCATATTATAATGTTGTGGGTTTGCCAGTACAAAGGCTTTATCAAAAACTCAAAGAGTTCTAATTTTTCAGATATGAATTTCTATTTTGAGAAAATTCCCCTCATTCAGAACAAAACATTTATTATTCGTGAATTCAAGGTTCCACAAATCAATTTTCCCAAACACATTCATCCTGAATTTGAAATCAATTATGTCATTGTAGGATCTGGTAAACGCATCGTGGGGGATCATATAGGTGAATTTACGGATGGTGAACTTGTTATGACCGGAAATTCACTACCTCATCAATGGATCAATTCACAGGAATTTGTAAAATCAAATCAATTGTCACATTCAATTGTACTTCAAATTCGATCCGATTTTTTGGGGTCTGAATTCTTTCTTCGTTCAGAGGCACAGGAAATTTCAGAACTTTTTCAAAGATCTTGCAGGGGGATATACTTTGGGAAAAAAACATCCAAAGAGGCGCATGGATATTTAATCAAACTGCTGAAATCTGGCAAAACGGATAGTTTGATACTCCTGTTGCAATTTCTTAATTTACTCGCACAATCACAGGATTCATTCATTTTATCCTCAGAAACATTCAAGACCTCTAAGGGTAATATTTCAGACATTTCAGAAGAAATATTTGAATTTTTAAAACTGCATTATCTGACAGACATTTCTATTCCTGAGTTAGCTCAAAAATTCAAGATGAGTGTTACAGCGTTTAGTCATTATTTTAAGAAAAAAACAGGTAAAACATTTACAGCCTTGATTATAGAAATGCGCTTGGGCTATGCATGCAATCTATTGGCTAATACAAATTTAAGTATTTCTGAAATTGCTTTTCAGAGTGGATTCAATAATCTATCTTACTTTAACAGAGTATTTTTAAAACTTAAGAACATAACACCCAATGAGTTTCGAAGAATGTATTTGAGTGCTTAGCAAGAGATTTAGTATCAGAACAAATGACTGATTCCTGCGCTATGTAAAAAAACGGTTGAAAAAGGGCGCCAAAATGCGTAATTATACTCAATTAAGTAATTGGTATCCTTACTGTTACACTTGTTCCTTTGCCGTGCTCACTCGTAATTTGTAAGGTACCACCCATAATTTTTATGCATCGGTTTACGATGGAAACCCCCAATCCTGTGCCTTTAATATTCTTGGCATTCGATGCTCTGAAAAAAGGTTCTGTGATGTATTGAAGTTCTTTTTTGGGAATGCCAATCCCACTATCACTAACAATTATTTCTATTTGATTATCAAGTGTTTTGTTTACAATAAATATTATTTCCGATGAATCGTTGGAAAACTTCAATGCGTTATTTAACAAATTTATGAGTGAATGCCAAAGCAAATTTTTGTCCATAAAAACACTCCCTATATGCGTGTTTAAACGAAAATTCAGATTGATATTTCGATCTAAAATTGAGTGGATTTCATCTGCAATTTTCATACAGAAATTTTCGAAATTAAATTCTGAAGGAAGGTTTTTCATCATGTTGTTTTCTGTCTGATTTATCATTAGAATGTTATCGAGCATCATCATCATTTTTTTTATCGCTTCGATGATGCGCAGAAAGGATTTCTTCTGGCTTTCTTTGTCTAACTTGTCTGTATATTGATAAAGTAGTTGAACATTGGACGAGATGAGCGTGAGAGGTGTTCTGAATTCATGCGAAACATTGGATATAAATTGGGATTGAACATTGCCCAGCTCAATTTTCTTTTCCGTGTTATCTCTATATGCTGTTTCGGCCTTTTTGCGCAAGGTTATATCCCGAATGACTGCATTTATTCCCTTTAAACTTAGATTTTCATTCCAAACAAAAGTGGCGTTGATTTCGGAATCTATTATGGAGCCATTTTTGTGAACATATTGCAATTCAAAATTTTGGTAAGTTACAGATGGTGTTGGATTCATTTTTTTTACTAATTCTATTTCCGCAGAGAACATGTCTAATAAAAAAAAATATGATTCCATAGTCATCCTTTTTTCTCGTGGCAAACTCAAAAATTCTTCAATTGTATGACCTGTTATTTTTTCTATAGATGGGCTAATGTAGGTAATATCGACATTTTCATTATAAATGATAAAAGCATCGGAAGCACTGTCTGCAATAAATCTAAATTTTTCTTCATTTTTTATCAATTTTTCGAACGCTTTCTCTTCTTGGGTAACATCACGCAAAATCCCACCTATATAAGATTCCTCTTCAGTATAAACGGGAAATATGACTTCCTGAACGTATTTTATTTCACCTTTCCGATCCATTAATTTTCTCTTTTGATTCCAAAGGCTATCCTTGTAAAGGTTTCCATTTAGCAATTCAGTGAAGATTTTTTCATGATTTAGTTCTATTTCATCAGGGTTTGCTTTTATTTGGTTTTGAATAAGCGAAAAGTGTTTCCCAATGATCTCATTTCGATGGATTCCGGTAATTCGCTCCATGGCAAAATTCCATTCTTCAATGTATCCTTTTGCGTCTGTAAAGATTATGCCGTCAATGGAATGTTCTATAAATGAGCTAAGTTTTTGGCTAAGGCTCATGAGATAATTTTCATGGCGTTTTTGGTATGTTATATCTTTGATAACTACAGCCAATCCTTTGTTTTGATTTTGAATAAACAAAAGTTCAAATTGTATTTCCAAATCTAAAAACTCGAGTTCAAAAGACTGATTGGATAATTTTTCAAGCGGAGTTTTCCTCAGAATATCTTCTACACTTGTTTTGATTTTTTCTTTCACTATATTTTGGTGCAGTGGATCAACATGCAATAATAGATGGGAATATTCTTCTGCAATTATTTCGGTAGTATCACTTTCAGAAATCTTATATTCAAAAACACCAGTAAGATAAGAAAGATTCTCCGTTAGGGAGATGTTCTCAAAATTGGGCTTTTCATGTTTTTTGTTCTTTATTTCCAATTTTTCCTTTTGAAGCAATGGAAAATTCTGAACACCGGAAAATTCTGCTATTTTTGCTTTCAGGAAAGTTTCCAATTTTTCAAGGTATTCTTTTTCAGAATGTTCACTTTTATTTTGTATGATTTGGTTCGCTTGCGCTATAAAATCGTTTATTTGTTGTTTCATTTGAAATGAGGTGATTTTTTATTAGCCAAAATTAATATAATCAGATTATCCATGGGCTTCAATCATTGTTTTTTTTCAGATCAAAAAAAGAACGAGCTTGATGCCTGAAATAGTTTTGTTTGCCAAATTATTGGATTTGATTCTTTACATTGCAAAAATATTTTTCTTGTCTTTGCTTGTTTTTTTATTTATCAATTGTCAATAGACAAATGTTATACAAAAACTCGAATAAAATGTTTAAAAAATTACATGTTTCAATTCATTTTTTCCTGCTTTTTTTCCTTTGTTATTTTAGTACAACTAAACAGATAAAAGCTCAGGATATTTATTCAGGATTTGAGAAAATAAAAGATACAATGTATTTCAAGCAAATCAATGATTCTGTAAAGATATGGAATTTATTAAGCAAACCAGAAAAAGTTATCCTTCAAAGAAACAAGCAAACAACAGTTTTTGTTAAAGATACTATTTTAAAACCGTGGCGGATAAATGCATTTAGTGATGTTTGGCAAATCGATAAGATTTATCAGTTGTGGAAAAATAGTGATTCTGTAATGATCTGGGTAATAAGAAACCAACAGTGGGTTTATTCCAAAAATGCAAAATTCAGGACAATATATGATAGCCTCAAGCTTTGGGTGATTGATGATTCTATTTGTTTGATGCAAAGGGGTATAAAGCAAAATGTTTGGAAATATTCATCATCATATCGTTCACATTCCCTAAAAAAGAAGGAGTCTCGGATTTATATTTCGGACACAATTCAAATATTTAACATTGATAAGAAGATTAAAATTCTTCATAACCCGCATGCATCTATTTGGAATTTGGACGAAGATCCAGTTTTATGGAAAATTAGCGATGTAACAAAAATATGGAGCATTGCAGGTAATCTGGAATTATGGCAGGCCAATAATAAATTTCGCTTTTATCGGGTAAATATAAGCAAAAACAAATGGACAAGAGTGGATACAATTCCACGTTGGAATATAAAGGATTCGTTGAAAATTTATCAGATGAATCAAAAACTCCAAATTTGGATTTTCAAAGATTCAGTGCAATTTTGGCGGAAAAGTGAAAAAAATGTTTTTCATCTTGCTGACTCCTTGCATATCTGGCAAATCCCCAAAACTCTTATCCCGATGCCCAAACCTGATTCAGCGAAAGACTCAATACGCTACAATATCCGGTTTTGGCAAGTCAATGATGAAGTAAAAACATGGCAATTGAATGATTCAGTAAAATATTGGAAAATTGGTCATTACAATGAATTATGGAAAAGACAAGACCCTACACAATTTTGGTTTATCAACGACACTACACGAATTTATAATATTGGTGATAAAATTAAAATTTCACTTTTTAATGATTCTGTAAGTGTTTGGAATTTAAATGATTCTACAGGTGAATGGGTAAGTTCACCCAGGCAGGATATTTTGTATTTACATGGAACAAGTGAAAAAGCCAAGCAGTTAAGAATTTTTAGTTATAAAATTATTAAGGCAAATGATTCTTTGAAAGTTAGCATATTTGGCGATACCGTTTCAATTTGGAAAGTTTTTCGCTTTGTAGAAATGACCGTTTTAAAGAAGAAGAAGAGTGCAAAATTTATTCAATATCAGGATTCTTTGCGTATTTGGAATTTTTCTGATACCATGAAGATTTGGATAGAAAAAATGAAGCATCCCGGTTTGTTAATTCGCGAAAACCATGATGTCAGAAAGTCTGTCATGAAGATCAATGATTCGACAAAAATCTGGTTGTTGAATCCGAATATCAGAATTACTTTGGTAAACGATTCAGCAACTTTCTGGCGAAACAACCGCACTGCGCACGGAAATTATTGGATGATAAATAAAGGTATAAAGTCGTTAAATATTTCGGATACTTTGAAAATCTGGAGAATAGAAGATTTTTTTATCTGGCAAAATTCCAATGGTTTAAGATTTTTCACACCAGACCCCAAAGGGGAAGTATGGAATTTGGGTGATACGGCAAAACTTTTTCTTTATTCTCCAAATCCAAAACAAAAACCAAAGAAAAAACCCAAGTACTGGAGTTTTAAAGCAAATGGAAGTTTGCAATGGTCACAACTCTATTTAGACAACTGGATAAAAGGAGGCGAAAACTCTTTTTCGTTATTACAAATCTTTAAAACAAGTTTATTGTACAACCGTAAAAATACCCAATGGGAAAACTATGCAGAATTGAAGTTGGGTTTTTTAAATGCTGAGTACAAAGAATTTAGAAAGAATGAAGATTTGATTGAAGTCAGTAGTAAATTTGGTCAAAAGGCTTTTCAAAAATGGTATTATTCATTGTCTTCCAACATAAAAACTCAAGCTTTCAAAGGATTTGACTATAAAAAAAATGACTCAGTGCGTGTTTCAAATTTTTTAAGTCCCTTATTTTTTGTTTTGGGTTTTGGTTTGGATTATATCCCAAACAAACATATTTCTATTTTTATTTCGCCAATTACTTCAAAAACGACCTATATCCGAGATAGTGCTATTGATGAAACAGCATTTGGACTAAAAAAGAATCAGCATGTTCGAAAAGAGCATGGTGCTTTTATCAAAAGTTCTATTCAATTTGAACTGTCAGAAAACATAAGCATCGATTCAAAACTGGATTTTTTTACAGATTACAACGATCATTTTCAGGAAATAGACATCAACTTGGAAGTCAATCTTGTTTTTAAAGTAAATAAATATATCAACACAAATATCAATATCAATACCATATACGATCACGACGTACTTGTGCCGTTTATCGACAAAACCACACACGAAAAAACGGGGGAAGGCCCCAGAACGCAATTCAAAGAATTATTCAGCATCGGGCTGACTTTGCAAATATAGAATATTCAGAATGAGACTTGAAAGCGAGGTAATAGAACTTTTATGAAATGGCTGATTCTATTTTGGTGGATTATTCTCCCAAATAAAGCTAAAGCACAAACGATTCCTGATCAAAAAATTCGAAATTATTCTAAAATTTCTTTTGATCCATTCATAAATCTTTATTACATTTGCTTCAATGCATAACAGAACAGATTTAATCCATTATTCTCCAAACATACCGATTTGAGTAGCATTCACCCTATACATGAAAATAAGATAAATCCCAAAATTTCTACAACAGAGATTTTGAGGAAGAGGAATGCCGTTGGTATTCAAGAGGAAAAGTCCGAAAGTAATAAGAATATACAAAAGATCACGATCAGTAAACTCGATTACAAGGGCCAGACGAAAATCAGGGTTCATCATCCATTTTTGTTTGGACAAATTGAAAAACTTCGAACTATCAAAGGCTTTACCTGGACTAAAACTTATAGTTGCTGGTATATGCCCTACAATAAAGAAAGTTTTGCTAATCTGCGCTATATACAAGACATGCTGGGGCATCCCGACATCAAAACCACTTTGAAATACTCCCATGTTTCCGATAATAAACGAAGGACTATCACAAGTCCTTTGGACAAAATAGCAGAAAAGAAAAAAAATGAAAAAAATAGCAAAGGAGAGCAAAAACCTCCATAAAATTATATATATTTGAGAGGCGAATTTTGTACCGAATATATTTTGTTATTCTTGTATTTGCATAGAAAACAATAATTTAGGAGTGGCGGTTTTTGTCCCAAATTCAATACAGAATCTATAGAAAAGTTCAAAATGTATATGAAACAAAAAAGCAGACTCCAAAAACGAATTTTTTGGACTATTTTTTGAGGAAATGAATGAAAAAAAATGAAAACCATGCAGCGATTAAAGTCATCGAATATATTTTGTTATCCTTGTATCTACATGGAAAACAGTAATTTAGGAGTGGCTGATTTCGTTCCTAATATAGGAGATATTCGCATGGTAGGGTATATAAATGTTGGGTGTAATTTAAAAAGAACAAGTGCACTTGCATTATTTACCAAAAATTGGTAACTTTGAAAAAAATGTTTAAAATGAAAAATACTTCAATATCACTCGGGAATTATTTTGACCAATTTGTGCAAACTCAATTATCAGTTGGTCGATATAAGAATGTAAGCGAAGTCATTCGTGCAGGACTTCGACTATTGGAAAATGAAGAAAGTAAAGTAATTGCTTTAAAGAATGCTATTCAAGTAGGTTTAAACAGTCCAAGAGTAGAAAACTTTGACTTTGATGAAAACCTAAATAAACTAAAAGCAGAAAAAAGGAAAAATGGTTAAAGTTATCTTAAGACAGGAAGCCATTGATGATTTTAATAATATTTGGGATTATACTTTCGAACAATGGTCTGAAAATCAAGCAGACAAGTATTATTCGACTCTGAGATTTGCGTGTAAAGAAATTGGAGAAAACCCAGACATTGGGAAAGAATATACTGGAATAAGAAGGGATTTACTCGGACTCAAATCAGGAAAACACATTATATTCGACCATTTAACTTCCGAAGATGAAATAGAGGTTATTAGAATTTTACATGAAAGAATGGATTTAAAAAATAGGTTGACAGAATAATAAAACTACATCCAACAATGTATAAACGTAATGCGGGCGAAATGTTGAATATGAATGAATTAGCTATTATTAAACGATGTGGTGAATTGATGGTAAAGTGCCTTGAAATCACGCACTACGCTTATACTCGACGTTTTGTGTCCTGAATTCAACCTTTCCAAAGGTTGGAATGCTGTATTGAAGATGGAAGACATTGCAGGAGTTAGAATAGACTGCGGAGGTCGAGCGAAGAGACTCTCTGAGTTACCCTAAGAGAGCAATGGTTGACCTTCCGGAAACGACCGTCAGGGGTAGTTTTCAAACCGGTACATGCTGCAACTGCACGAAAGGGTAGTTGTGGTGAACGATGTATTTAAAAGGGCTGTAGAAACAGTTCAGGTATGGATAAAAGAGTTGATTGCAGTTATAAATCTCGTTAAGCTGTGAGGAATTGTCGAAACCGGACGAATAACGAAGCGACCGGGAGCGCAGGGTGTAGC
>Ga0316608_1000087_pt1 | contig 49410 bp, 28 predicted proteins | sample MIS2016152B_MG_FD_207673 | JGI IMG/M metagenome (GOLD analysis project Ga0316608, IMG submission 207673) | Microbial mat bacterial communities from Middle Island sinkhole, Lake Huron, Michigan, United States - MIS.2016.152B | ecosystem: Environmental > Aquatic > Freshwater > Lake > Sediment... | reverse complement strand
CATCAGCGCTGCCAGACGAACTGCCGGTTTCATATAGTCGGAGAAAACAAAGAAGGTTCCGCATGCAACAAAAATACCTCCATGCAAGGCTATTCCATTGGCAATCGAAGCCATTGTAAGTTCGCTCACGCCGGCTTGCAAAAAAGCGCCTGAAAAATCACCCTTTCGTAAAGCTTTTGTATTTTTCAGGAAACCATCGGTTTTATCGCTATTCGAAAGATCAGCCGATGCAACTATCATATTCTCAATTTTTTTAGCATAAACAGCCAGAACATTAGCCGATGCAACCCTTGTGGCAATATTTGCTTTTTGCTCAATTGACGAATAATCGATTTCAGGTATTTCTAAGGCTAAAAACTTGTCAAGTTTTGCAGCCAGTTCAGGGTTTGATCCTTTCCAGGATTCAATTTCTCTTTTTTTCTTTGCCGCTTCTTTCTCCAAATTCCCCTTTATTCCTTCGTAGTATTCAGCAACTTCGGGGAATATTTTGAAAGGATCTTCGGGATCTCCTCCTAAATTGCTAATTGTCTTCTTAAATGACGCACCAGACTCGCCAAGCGGCATTCCATGCGTTGCAGTTTTGCGCTCGAAACTCGTTCCATTTTCGTCTAAAGCGCCTTTTCCCATAATAGTTTTCCCAATAATCAGAAATGGCTTTCCCTTATTCGAGTTGGCTTTTTTTAATGCTTCCCTGATTTGTTTCGCATTATTTCCATCAATAGTAACCACTTCCCATCCCCAGGCTTCATACTTCTTAGCGGTATCCTCCACTGTTACTTCCCAGGTTTCGGTTGAAAGCTGAATATCATTCGAATCGAAGAACATTATCAAATTGTCCAAACCTAACGTACCGGCAATACGTCCTGCACCTTGAGATATCTCTTCCTGAATACCTCCATCTGAAATATAGGTATAAATTTTATGATTAATCCAATCGCCAAACCTTGCAGCTAAAAATTTAGCAGCAATGGCTGCTCCAACGGCCATGGTATGCCCTTGGCCTAAGGGGCCGGATGTATTTTCAATGCCTCTCGTAAAATCAACTTCGGGGTGACCAGGTGTTGGACTTCCCCATTGACGGAAGTTCTTAATTTCATCTAAGGTAAATTTTCCAGCAAGTGTTAGCTGGGAATATAACATGGGCGACATGTGCCCCGGATCTAAAAAGAACCTGTCGCGGAATGGCCATTCCATATCGGAAGGATCATATCTTAAAAATTCAGTATACAGAATATTTATAAAATCTGCTCCACCCATCGCACCCCCAGGATGCCCACTTTTTGCTTTCTCTACCATTACGGCGGAAAGAACACGAATATTATCCGCAGCTTTTGTTACAATTTTATCAACCATTTATTTCAAATTAAAAAATAGATATGTTATTACAATAGTTCGTTAAGAAATTATTGTTTGGGGAAGTTATTCAACCGCGATAAAGTTGAGCTATTTCCCTCCTCCCTCAATAGTTTTGATGGTTCCATTGGCATCATATTCCAATTCTACCACCTTCAGGCTGCGGAGCCAGGTTCGGCCACCCGAGGGAACACTGTCGTGATGAAACAAGTACCATTTCCCTTTGAACTCGGCAATTGCATGGTGGGTAGTCCAACCGACAACCGGAGTCAAAATCACCCCCTGATAGGTAAAAGGCCCGTAAGGATTATCGCCAATGGCATAGCACAATAAGTGTGTATCGCCTGTTGAATAGGAAAAATAATACTTCCCGTTGTATCGGTGCATCCACGAGGCTTCGAAGAAACGGCATTCAGTATCTCCGGCCTTCATCGGAGTTCCGTCCGGATTCAGGATTGTAACAGGGCGTGGTTCTTCTGCAAAACCAAGCATATCGTCGCTCAAGCGGGCCACTCTTGATGGCAGTGCCAATTCATCCCCTTCGGGCAAACAGGCGCATTCCAGTGCTTTGTTGTCCCGGTAGCGTTGTAACTGTCCTCCCCATAAACCGCCAAAATACATATAGTGGGTTCCATCATTATCCTCAAATATAGCTGGATCGATGCTGTAACTACCTCTGATTGGATCGGGCTGCGGAATAAACGGTCCTGAGGGACTGCTTGAAATGGCAACTCCCAAACGAAAAATATCGGTTTTATCCTTCAGCGGATAATACATATAATACTTCCCATTTTTATGGGCCACATCGCAATCCCACAATTGGCGGCCTGCCCATGGAATATCACTTACTTTAAGTACAACACCATGGTCAGTCAACTTACCGTTTTCAATATCGGAAGTGGAGAAAACATGGTAATCATTCATATCAAAATGATCGCCATTATCATTTTCCGGAATACCCGATTCCCGGTCGTGCGAAGGATAGATATACAACTTCCCTTCAAAGACATGAACAGCAGGATCGGCCATAAAATCATTCTCTACTAAATACTTTGTTTTCTTCATTTTTAGTTTAGTGTTTTTTTGCCAATTTAATCATATCTTCCACCACACTTTTGCGCTGGTTATTGCGGTCGAAGAGAACCGGATAATCTTTTCGTCCGCGGATTGGGAAGTTATTCAACCATGTTACATTATCGGTGAGGCTCCATATGGTAACCCGATCTATTACATCGTGGTATTTAAGGAAGAGCCCGAACATATCCAACACGCGCTTGTTCCATTTCATCTGAACCGAGTCGGGCACCAATTCCCTGTAAGGATCCATTTCCTTTGAATACTTGAAATTGGCGGAAATATTTGCCCCTGAATATGGACTTGGAAGAATTGAAATATCCCATTCGGTTATTAATATTTTTACACCGGCAGCCTTGAGCTTTATGAAGCTGTTTTCTGTTTCGTCAAGCGTAGGGCTATCCATATGCATATGCGCTTGCGACCCAACAGCATCGATTCTGTAACCTGCAGTTTTGAGTTCTTTTACCAGTTGCACTATGGCATCGCATTTAGCGGGAATTTCAACATTGTAATCGTTGTAATATAATTCTGCATTCGGATCGGCTTCATGCGCAAATTGGAAGGCGTATTTAATAAAATCCTTGCCGAGAATTTGGAAAAATTTGCTTTTACGATATGTGCCATCATCTTCAAAAGCTTCATTAACAACATCCCAGCCTTTTACACGGCCTTTATAACGACCAACAACTTCATAAATGTGCTGACGCATACGCTCCTTCAAAACTTCGGGAGTTACCGTTTTACCGCTATCGCCAACAAAAAACCATCTGCCTATTTGAGAATGCCACATAAGACAGTGGCCCGTTACAACCTGTTTGTTTTTTTCTCCAAACGCAACCAGCTTGTCCGCATCATCCCAAAAATACTTGTTTTCTTCGGGATGGATAGGTTGGGGTTTCATACAGTTCTCTGCAACAATAGCACTAAATTCTTTGGCTACTAAATCGGATTCGATGGGATTAACACCTTTGACCTGTTGCATGTTAACTGCTACGCCAAACAGAAATTTACCCCTGGTAGCTTCAGCCAATGTTTTCTGAGCCATAATTGGTGAGGTTGTCCCATAAATTATGGTTATAGCTGCGACAATAGTTTTGATTCTCATGTTATTTGTTTTACTCAATAAATTGCTGTTATGAAGTTTGTCCACCTCTTCGAGCCTTCAATTCCGCTTCAATTTTAACTTCCATTTTTTTATCAATAATATAGAAGTAAAGCAGACCTACACCCAGCAGGAAAGGGATGGAAGGATATATACTTACAAGCATTCTGGCACCGTTGGCAACCGTTTCAGGCTGAATTATCTCATGCCCTGCCACGGCACTCTCCTTGGCGATATATCCGTACATACCTAAGATCCATGCTACCAAGGCACTTCCAATCGACAAACCGGCTTTCAGGCCTACCATCATGGCTGAAAAGATAATAGCGGTTGCCCTGCGGTTTGTTTTCCATTCCGAAAAATCTGCCACATCGGCAATCATCGCCCAAAGCACCGGGATGGTGATACCATAGGTAAATCCATGCAGAATTTGCGAAAGGAACATCAGGAAAATACTTTCGGGCTTGAAAAAGATAAAACAAAAGATAAAAAGGGTAGCCACCAGTAAGCCGTACTTATAAACATCGCGTTTGCCATATTTATCGGCAAGTTTCTTGGATAGGGTAATCCCAACGATCATAAAGATAATCCCTCCGGCGTTGAACAAACCAAAACCGGCCGATACAGGATCTGATCCAAAGAAATTAATGCCCATAGCTGATAATGACGAAATAACCGGACTGATAAAATTAGCCAGCGCCGCCTTATCCACATAATTATTAAAATAATATACATAAGAACCGCCTTTCATAGCCAGGGTAATGAACACCAGGATGGTAAGGGTAAGCATAATCAGCCACGGCCTGTTCTTCGAGAGATCGGACAGGTCATCTTTTAAGGAAGATTTTTGCTCTGAGCTGGGAACAATGCGCTCCTTGGTTGTTAAAAATGTTACCAGTAACATAATTGTGCCAATAATAGCCATCCATGTCATTACTGTTTCGATACCGGCAGCTTTATCGCCATGACCTGCATATATAATAATAGGCAACATAAATACCTGTACAAAAAACTGAGCAAACATAACGGCCACAAACCTATAGGACGAAATGCTGTTCCGTTCGCCCATATCGCCGGTTAAAACACCACTCAGTGCTGAGTAAGGCAAGTTGCTCGAAGCATATAATAACAACAAAAAGGTATAAGTAACTGCGGCATATATTAGTTTCCATTTGTAGGAGAAATCGGGCGTTGAAAACGCCAGTAACGCAATAACACCCATAGGAATGGCTGTGTACAATATCCAGGGCCTGAATTTACCCCACCGAGAATTGGTTCTGTCGGCCAGAATCCCAATAATCGGATTAAATACAAAGGCAGCAATCAAACCCACAACAAGCATGACAATAGATGCATCATTCGTTTTAAGTCCATAGATATCGGTATAGAAATAAGCGAGATAGGTAATTAATGTTTGGAAAACCAGGTTAGCCGCCAGGTCTCCCAGGCTATATCCAATTTTCTCGAACACAGTGACTTTAGTAGAAATTTTACTCATACGTTTTCTTTAATCGGTTTAATTATTTTTAAAAGAAGGTTTTATAGTTAATAGTTAGTTAATCTGTCTTTATCTTGTCCGGTGTCATTCAGGATAAAAATATTCCAATCACTTACATTTCTTCAAAAGTATGATTTGAGCGAGGAATGGGTTAGTAAATTTTAGACAATTACTTAAAAAAATACTTCATTTTAACAGAAAAGCTTCTATAAAATAAATATATCTTGAATAAACTTTTTTCATAAATTATTATAAACCTTCGCTATTTTTAAAACTGTTGAAACTAAAAAAGAAAAATCAATGCATAACTTTATTCAAGGATACATCATTATATATTTCACAAGGATAAGAAATTGTTATAAAAGGAGATGCCGGCAACCTATCTAAGTTTCTAAGGTATAGTGGTAGTGGGGTTTTAAAATTACTTTGTTCGTAGTCCTTTTTAAAAATCTGGTATCCTGACGAATATGCTTCCTATAAATCCCTTTAAGAAATCATTGCAGAGATTAATCCCAAATTCTGATCAAATATATTTTACCCTATTAAAAATGTATAGCAAATTCTAAACAATTAGTATAAAGATAAATAAGTATTTACTCCGGAAATCGACAATTAAAAAAGTAATTCTAATTGAGTTACTTGCAGAATAAATGTGAAAATTTTTTCATAATAATCCCATTATTTAGCCCATGCCTCTCCTTCGGGTGTTCGCCTCCACTCAAAATAAGCATCTAATACTTTGAGCGATTCGACACTTGGAACAGGCCCGATGTGCGGTGTTGGTCCCAAAACCATTACCTCAGGATTTGCATCACTAAAAGCAGGCCACTTAGGAACTTCTTTGCTGTTTGGGTCGCCAAATTTTGCGAAATTGGTCCAGTAAGTTCCCATCGCTTCTGAAATTTCAAGGTCTGACTTTGTGGTTTCCGGTTTCGATTTATCGAGGTGCATAAAAACATACGCCACATCCTGACCGTGCGGTGAGCCAAAACCAAAGCGTGGGGAATCTTCCGGATAATCGGGATGCTGATCGAAATAGTAATAGAAAACCTTCGACTTTCCGGTTTTGGCCTGAAGCTGCGCCCAGCTCCATGTTTGCCAACCAAAAGCGGCATCGCGCGCAAGGTCTCGTGCTGTTTTCGGAACCGTTTTCTCCCCAACCGGATACGCTTTAATTAGGTCGTCTGCAAATTTGCCATAACGTGCTTTTACTCCATTAACAAACTCTTCGGGAGTTTTTTCCCTCGAAAAGCTGGCGCCCTCGTCAGAGTTATAGCCAATTAGCACCGGAATATCGTTGTATTTTCCGGCCTGGTAAAGTTTATGTTGATCATCGGGAATAACATAACCATCCACAATGGGCCATGCTCCAGGCATACCAAAACCCATGGGGAGTTTATCCGCTTCAATTTTACGAAGATCGGCTATGGACGAAACGCCTGATTTCTGAAGAAAAGCTTTACCATCTGTGGTTGCCTGCTGGAGGGTTTTCATATTTTCGCCGGGAAAAGTGGTTGGGCGTGTTGGGCCAAACGATCCCCCGCTTTGCGAAATAGCTCCATGGAATAACCCTTTTGCTAATGGCGAGGCACATAGCATGCTTACGGAAATTCCTCCGGCCGATTCGCCAAAAATGGTAACTTTACCCGGGTCGCCACCAAAAGCAGCAATGTTGTCTTTAATCCATTGCAAGCCGGCTATTTGATCGAGTAAACCGTAGTTTCCCGAAACATGTTTTGGGTTTTCTTCATTCAACTCAGGAAGTGCTAAAAAACCGAGTTGTCCCACCCTGTATGCAATGCTCACCAGTACAACCCCTTTCCGGGCAAGATGTTCGCCATTATGAACGGGATCGGATGTAGAGCCGAAACTAAACCCTCCACCATAAATCCAAACCAGCACTGGAATCTTTTCGTTTGCCGATTTTGCAGGGGTCCAGATATTCAGGTACAAGCAGTCTTCGCTTTTTCCCGATTGGGGGTTTCCGCCCTGCATAGGTGCGGGAGCAAACTTAGTTGTTTGTTTCACTCCCTCCCATTTTGCAGCAGGCTGTGGAGCTTTCCAGCGAAGGTTCCCAACAGGTGGAGCAGCAAAAGGAATGCCTTTGTAAACGGTCAACCCGCCTTCAGAAGTAACTTGCACAAGCCCTTCCGCAACTTTGACAGGTGATGGTTGCTGGGCGATACTTTGCACAGCAATAAACATCATAAACATTGAAATTAAAACTGTTATCCTTTTCATATATTAATTTTTTGAAGATTAAATTATGTTCAGTTGGATGTCTCGAATTATACTTATTTAAATAATCTTGAAGCAAATTCGTTAAGCGCTCTGCGCCAGGTAAGCCATTCGTGCGCGGTATCCTTCGACTCGGAATAAACATATTTAACCCCTTGCTTTTCCAACATATTACGAAAAGCCCCCACAGAGCCAGGGAAAGGATTTGGTTCTTTTGTTCCCAAACCGAGCCATAAAACCTTAAGCTGTTTGTTAATGGCTGAACCATCGTTAAATTTCCCTTCAAGGAATGTAGCCGGGTCAATTTCCGTAGTACCTGGATAATTAGAGGTGCCGCTAAATCCACCATAATAAGCGAACTTGTCGAGGTGATTCATAATGATCCGCATGGTTTGATTGGCCCCCATTGACAGGCCAGCTATTGCCCTGTGCTCGCGGTCGGCAATGGTGCGAAACTTGGTATCTATCATCGGAATAATTTCATGAATCATCACTTCCTCGAACACCGAAACCGGGCGGGCATTTTTATCACTGTTGGCAACGTCCAGTGGTTTATAAGCATAGCCGTTATCCATTACGATAATCATCGGAACGGCTTTTTGGGAAGCAATCAAATTGTCAAGAATCAGGTTTGCTTTTCCCTGCGTTGGCCAACCAGTTTCATCTTCAAAGCTTCCATGTTGAAGATAGAGCACAGGGTAACGTGTTTTAGCATCCTTTTCGTAAGTTGCCGGAGTGTACACAAAACATCGTCGCCATGAGTTGGTAATTTTCGAAAAATAAATGTTCTCGCTTAATAAACCATGAGGAACATCTTTCAAAGCATAAAAATCGTGATCTATTGCCGGAATTTCGATACCACTCCCCCACCGACCAGCTCCGTAAAAGTATTTGGTTCCTGGATCGGGAACAGAAGCGCCGTCGATATTCAATTGGTAGTAATGAAACCCTGCGTCCTGAGGAGCTGACTCACCAGTCCAAACGCCATTGACATCCTTTACCATGTCGTATTTTACTCCGCCAATATCAAGTTGAACCTTATTGGCCTGAGGAGCAACGATACTTGCACGCACCCGGCCTTCCGAATTCACCTGTGAAAATAGCTTGCCAGGCTGATTGACTAAAGAAGGCATGAAATCTTCGATTAATTGGGACTGAGACTGTGCAGGACAAAATCCCCCAGTCATCCATGTTGCTAATAAAAATATTCTAATTAGGTTATTCATATATCTGTCTATTGTTTAGTTACTTTAATCCATTATTTATAATGCGGAAATAATCAAACGAAACGTCAAATGGCGTTCCCGGCTTGGTAGTATCTGAATTGAACCAGAAAGTACTTTTCATGTTTTGTGTTATTACCCCATCGCATACAATTAACCCAGCCTTGATGTCTTTCAGCAAAACATTGGCAGTTCCAAGTGTTTCGTATTTTTCGCCATCAAATGAGTAGTATGCTTTGTAAAGGCCTCCTTTTTTCTCCAGTTTAAGAAACAAATTGTTGTTCCCAATAATTTCTTCTTTTAGATTGAATGATGCCATCGATTTTGTAATATCATTTTCTTCCATAATCAAGTCTATTGTTCCCGGAAAAATCTGCGAATCAGACACCCCGCCTCTGCTTGTTTTGATCACAGCCCTAAACATCAGTTTTACAAAATTCCGATCATCCTGATAAACCAGAATCCCTGCATTTTCAGGTTGTAATGGAGATCTAGAGCTAACTAATTTTGTTTCGATGGTCCAATCGTTGTTTGCACTCTGCAACAAAACATTTTTAGCATTATTCGAGCCCTCCGATACGTCGCCAACCTCGCTGGTAATAGTTAGTGAACCAGCTTTTTGCGAAAGGTTGCAGACCGAAGGATTTTTCCTGATCCACTCCCATTGTGGACCAACGGTGGCTTCATTAAATTCATCACTAACAGAATTACCATCAAAATTCAAATAATAGCTATTGTTTTCCAGCGTAATGTTGTCGATAAGTTTAACCACAGCTGTTCCGGGAATACCTTTTGCTTGCTCAACATCAACCGTAATGCCCTCACTTATTGCAGAAGCTGCAACCACAGGTATTTTCGGGTTGTTTTTCAGAAGATAACTATATGCTTTTATGTCTATATTAAAACCGCTAATGTTTTTTCCGTTCACCGTAATTGATTTAGGGGTGAGATCGGGCATTACTTTTAGTGGATAACTATTGGAAACCGTGGTTCCATCGACCGTAACGTACGCAAAAACCGTTGCGGCTCCAACGCCAGTAGCAGTCACTTTTCCTTTTTCATCAACACTTACAACCGATGGGTTGTTGCTTTTATAGGTAATTTTTGCTTTCGAAATATCATAAAAACTATCGTCGGACATAGCAGCAGTAACACTTGTTTGAACAGTATTTCCAGGCCTTAACACCACGTTGTCGCATTCGGCAACAACCGTGGTAAGTACCGGTTTATAAACGCCTTTCATGGTAGCTTCTACCTTTCCTTTGATATCTTTTGAGGAAGCCCCGATTTCGAAAATATATTTACCCTGATCAAATGTGATCCATCCCTTTTCCGTATCCCAGAACCAAAGGTCTTCACAATCAATATCTATGGATACTGTTTTTAATTGTCCTGAAGGAATGGTTACCCTTTTAAATCCTTTTAACCGTTTTATAGGTCTTGCTAGAGCAACCGGACTATCAGGAGTCCTGACATAAATTTGTACCACTTCGTCACCATCAACTTTTCCTGTGTTCTTAACATCGACACTTACGGTGATTTTATCGGTAGTTGTTATGTTGTTTTTACTAATGCTAAAGTTGCTGTATTCAAAAGTAGTGTACGACAAGCCAAAACCGAATTCGTACGAAACTTCCTTATCGTAATACCAGTAAGTTCTGCCATTAGTACCATCGCCCCGTAACGTATAATCGTTAAAATCGGGCAGGTCTTTTACCGATTTATGCCAGGTAACATTCAGCTTCCCTCCGGGGTTAACATCGCCAAATAAAATTTTAGCCATGGCAGTACCTTGTGCCTGGCCATTGTAACCTGTCCAGATAATTCCGGGGATATTCGAATTGTTTTTGAATTGCTCCACTTCAACCATTCCCATGGTTTGCATCACAACAATGGTATTTGGGTTAACAGCAGAAACAGCCTTGATCAGTTCATTCTGATTGCCCGGTAGGGTTATAGAAAACCTGTCGGATTCTTCCCTACCTGTACTTTGATCGGTACCAACAAAGATTAGTACCACATCGGCTGAGGCTGCCATATCCAATGTTTCTTTATCGGTAGCCGGTACTTCCGGCTCATGATACACAAAAACCAGTGTTTGAGGCCCTGTAATGCCCAGCGTTTTAATTTTCACCGGCACAGTCTTTGGTCTTCCAAAACCGGGAAATCCACCACTTTGCGGACTACCTGCAACTTTTTCTGAAGCAAGTATGTTTCCGGTTGCAGAACCAACCCTTACTTCGAGCAACCCGCCGTTTCCGGAAACCGTCATGTTGAACCTGATCGAATCCAGATTAGTTATATCGATATTGTTATATGCAGTCCAGTCCCCATCTTTGATTCCCCTTACTGCAGCTTGGCCAAACCTGGCCGAAGCAATTAAACCTTTTGCCGAAGCATCATATTTTGTGGCATCATAGCTTTGAACTTTTCGATCGGCGGTTATAGTAGAAAAACCGACCATTGTAAAAAAATCTGTTCTTTTTTCGGTATTTCCAGTAGAACGGGAAACGACTTCCGTATTCAGTTTGTTTTCTTTAATATAATTTTGAATTCCCTGCAAAGGAGTAATCCTTAATTCGGGTTCCACAGGACCTGAATAATCTCCCAGTTCAACCTTATCGGCTTGAGTCCCCAGTATTGCAACCTTTTTAATATTTTTCAGATTGATAGGCAATCCTTTTTTCCCGGTTTTTACTACTACATCGTTCTTTAAAAGAACGGGGGTTTTGGTTGCAATTTCAATTGCCAGATCGTTATGCGAAGGGTCGTTGATTATGCCTGGCTTAATTCCGGCATAGGGTACCATTTGGGGCGGATCAAACTCACCTAACCTCATCCGGATGGTGAAAATATTTACAAGAGCCTTATCAATAGCACCTTGGGTAAGTATTCCCTGTTCCATTGCCTTAAGGGCATGATTTTGATATACCCCTCCACAATCGCAGTCAACACCTGCGATAATTCCCATTGTAGCTGCTTCTTCATTGCTTTTCGCATAATTGTGCCCCCTTACCATATCATCTATCGCACCGCAATCGCCTGTAATATAACCATCCAAACCATATGTTCTTCGGGCTATGGTATCAATGAAAAATTTACTGGCCGATACAGGCACACCGTTTACCGCATTATATGCCGACATAATTGACGGAAGGTTGTAAACTCTGATCAATTTTCTGTATGGAGAGAGGTAAAATTCCCTCATGTCCCTGTCATCCATATTTGCACTACCAGAGTGCCGGTTAAACTCGGTGTTGTTTGCCAGGTAGTGTTTACCACAAGGTACAGTTTTCAGATAAACAGGGTCGTCTCCCATCATGCCCTGGATAAAACCTCTTCCTATTTGAGAAACCAGAAAGGGGTCTTCGCCAAAAGTTTCTGCGGTTCTTCCCCAACGGGGGTCACGGGCAGGTTCAATTACCGGCGACCAATAGGTAAGTGTAAAAATAAGGCCGTGATTAAATCCCCTGGCTTCATCGGCAACAACCGATGTTTCGCGCTTTATAAGTTCGGGATCCCATGTCGATCCAACAGCTACACTGTTTGGAAACGAAGTGGCGGTCATACCGCTGTTGTTATTCCTACCCATAACACCATGCAGCGCCTCGCCCCAAACATTGTAGCCCCCAACTCCCAAGCGGGGAATGGGAGGCATGGTATTGCCCAACTGACTTTGTTTTTCTTCGGGTGTCATCCTCGATACAAGGTCGGCAGCCCGTTCTTTAAAAGAATAAGCTGTGTTCAGGTAAATAGGTGTTTTTGCACGCTCACTGCCTGGAATAAATGCCATGATTGCGAAAGAACTGAATATTAGAATACTCAGTACAGTTATTTTAGATTTCATCTGTCTATTTTTATATTATTAGATTAAGGTCAGATGGAATCCCGATAGCTATCGGGACCAAATAGTCATACCCTTATGTGTAGAGCTATTCTAAATGGATGTTTCATGTTGAATTAATTTAGTTATTCAATATCAGTTATTTCAAGGCCCATTATTGAAAGCATCTGTTTTGCATACCTTTTGCCGAGAATTCGATACCCTTCGGCAGAAAAATGAAGGTTGTCGGGCTTATCAGGACAACCAGCCGATGAAATGACATACGCATTAGGCAGAGCCAGCGGAAGCGTAGCCATGATTTGATTAAAACCAGCGCAAACACCTCCCTGGTCGGCATTTACAGTTTCTCCGGCAAGCAGGGATAAATCTTCCGGTTTAAGGTTCAAATCATTTACCAAATTATCATAAACCCCTTTAACTTTCCGTGTCCAAAGGCTGTCATTGGGATTCGATTCTCCCTGGTGAATCAATATCCCTTTGATGATACCATCTTTCTGCGCAAGTTTTGCCATTTCCACCAGCCTTCCGTAAGGATTTCCGTCGTATTCCTTAATCATATTAGTCATCCATCCTGGAGCTGTAGCAACATAAGACTGGTAGTTATCCTTATCGAAAAGTTCAATTTTGCAGCCCCCAATCGAAACATTGATAACTCCAACCCTGACATTTTCGGGGAGATTGGCAACCATTGTCCGCCCAAAGTAATCGGCGGGCGAAAGTCCCGACCTACACCTGCACAGCGGAGGAACAGCAGTATACCAATTCCCTTTTATCCGCCCAAGGTCAGGACAATCAACTGACTGCATCACCCAAAATCGATCATCGACAATTGAATCCTGAGGCTCTGGTCTTGCCGCCCCTTCCATATTTGACTGGCCGAAGCAGAGGTATATGTAGAAATTCTTATCCTGCGAAAATGCTGTTAATGAACTTAGTAAAATAAGTCCCAATATTATTTTGTACTTCATTTGCTTACAATTATTTGTGTTGTTTTTAGATCTTTAGTATCCGAACTACTTCCATATAAAACCTCGTACTCCCCTTCTGTTACAGCCATTTTACCACTTGACCGGTCGTAAAACTCAAAGGATGTATAGGCCAAATTAATAGCTGCCTGAGCAGTTTTACCAGCAGCCACGTTAACTCTCCGAAAGCCCTTTAAGGTTTTGATGGCTCCATTGGTGTCGTCAACTTTTCGTACATATACCTGAACTATTTCTGTCCCATCGCGTTTGCCGGCATTGGTAACCGGAATAGTAAGTTCTACCGATTCATTTTCTTTAATTGTTTTTTTACTAAGGTTTGCGTCGCCAATAGCAAATGTGGTATAGCTCAAACCAAAGCCAAACGGAAACAGCGCATCGTTCATGAACCGGTATGTGCGGCCTTTCATGGAGTAATCTTCGAAATCGCCCAACTGACTTGAACTTTTATAAAAAGTGATAGGTAGCTTACCAGCAGGATTATAGTCGCCAAATAATACATTGGCAACAGCTTGACCTCCAGATTCTCCTCCATACCATGCCTGAAGGATTGCATCGCAGGTTTCGGTTTCGGGCATTAATGCAATGGCTGAACCCGAACAGTTCACAAAAATCACCTTCTTCCCTGCCTGCTTCAATGCTTTTAAGCAATTACGCTGTACTAAGGGCAATTCAATATCGGTTCGATCACCCCCTTTAAAACCGGGGTACGATACAGGCATTTCTTCCCCTTCTAACAGTGTAGAAAGTCCGCCAACAAATATTACAATATCCGTTCCCTGAAGTTTTTTTAAAAGGTCCGTATAATCAACATCGACTTCCTTACCAAAATCAAATTCAATGTTTGCCTGCCAATTGTTCAGCTGTGCATAGCGGATCTCAATTTTATACCTCTTGCCGCTTTCAACCTTAAAAGGAATTCTTGAAGGAAGAGTCCTCCAGTTATCGTATACTGCCAGTGATTTGCCATCTACCAATAATTCGAAATGCCCGGTAGCACCAAATTTGAATATAATTTCCTCACTCGTTGATGGTATAAACTCTGTTTCATATTTACCCGAAAATCCTTCGAGACGAACTCCGCTCGCAAACTCGTGCTGCCCGGCAGTAGTTAATTTTATCGGAATTACAATCTGTTGGGTTGCAACAATATCTCCTATTAAGTCTTTGTTATTCCAGTAAGTAGCTTTAAACCCCTTTTTACCATCGATTGAACACTGCGAAAAATAGCTTTCGGTTACCTTATCCTCAACCAAATCGCAGCCTTTGTCATATAGAATCTTATTAGCCGAAAGCTTTGAGGTAATCCCGTCGAGAATTGTTATTGTTCTAACCGGTGTTCCGTTGTAATTTCCCCATAACATGGGTTTATCATTGGCATTTGGGCCAATTACGGCTATTTTCCTGCCTGATTTGCTTAAAGGAAGAATATTGTTTTTATTCTGAAGAAGGGTCATTGACTCCAGAGCCATATCTAAGGCTAATTTCCTATGTTCCTCACTATTAACAACCGTCATGGGAATTTTTGTCCATGGAACCAAAACATCGTCGTCCATTTCGCCCAGATCAAAACGACCAACCAATACCCGCAAAAGATGACTGTCTATTTCATCTTCCGAAATAAGCCCTTTAGCTACAGACTCGGGTAATTTTTTATACGTGTGATCCGTCCATTGGCACTCAACATCGGTTCCTGCCAAAACGCCTTTAGACGCAGCATGAACGGCATCCGATGAAACTTTATGGCTTGTGTAAAAATCTGCTATCGCTCCACAATCCGAAACTACAAGGTGCTTAAAGCCCCATTCGTCGCGGAGGATTTTTTGAAGCAACCTTGAGTTACCACAGCAGGGCTCATCATCCAAACGCTGATAGGCGCACATTACCTGGCGCACATCCGCGTCCCGGACTAAAGATTTGAAAGCAGGAAGATAGGTTTCCCAGAGGTCACGCGGATCGATATTGTTAAGGTTGAGGGAATGACGACTCCATTCGGGGCCAGAGTGTACGGCATAGTGTTTTGCACAGGCAAGTAGCTTTCTGTATTTAGCATCAGCAGGGCCTTGCAGACCTTTTACTACCGAAACGCCCATGCGGGATGTCAGGTAAGGGTCTTCGCCATAAGTTTCCTGACCTCGTCCCCAGCGTGGGTCGCGGAAAATATTGACATTGGGGGTCCAAACAGAAAGGCTTAAAAAACGTTTGTTTTCTTGCCCATTTTTAATTGCTTCGTTATATTTAGCGCGAGTTTGGTCCGAAGTTGCATCAAAAATACGATATACCAGTTCATCATCAAACGAAGCTGCCATACCAATGGGCTCGGGAAAAACTGTAACATTATCGTTGTTCGCCAGGCCATGCAATGCTTCACTCCACCAGTTGAATTTCTTTATCCCCAAACGCGGGATGGCCTCAGACACATCGCACATCAGGGATGCTTTTTCGGTTAGCGTTAAGCGCGACATTAAATCTTTAGCCCTTTCTTCAGAGCTTAGATTGGGATTTTTATAAGGCAATTGCTGTCCCCATAAATTTGACGAAATTATTAAGCTTACAATAATTATCAGTGTTTTTATCATCTTGAATAGCATTAATTATTAGAGTAAGGATAAAATTGAATCTGCTCCGGAAAGTCTTTTACCCCTTTCGGATAAACTCAGCATTAAAGTTTTGAAATTTCAACAACTTGCCCCTTCTTCATCGTCAAATCGTACTCGTACACCATTTTTAGATTCAGAGATGGTAACGCTGTTTTTGAATGATTTAGAGGAGGCGTTAATTCAGAAGTAGTATAAAAAGGATTGCTGTTTGAACCTTTCGCTTCCTTAAGCCTTTTGCCTTTTAATGGGTAGTAAGACCTAATTCGGCAATTCCCTCCATTTAAAGATTTTACCATAGCCTTTGCTATGATGCCATTCTCCCATTGGATATCTATTTCGAAACTTCCCTTTGCTTTCAGTCCTTTCACACTGCCATTTTTCCAGTTAGATGGTAACGCAGGCAGTAGATGGATAGCTCCATCGTGACTTTGCAGAAGCATTTCGGCAATACCCGCAGTGCAACCAAAATTACCATCAATCTGAAAAGGTGGGTGCGCATCGAAAAGGTTGGGGTAGGTACCCCCACTTCCGCCCCAGGCAGCTTTGGGAGCAGGTTTCAACTGGGCTGTAATAAGTTTATAAGCATGGTCTCCATCGAGAAACCTTGCCCACCAGTTTACTTTCCAACCCATCGACCATCCGGTTGATTCGTCGCCACGTGCTAACAATGAAGTTTTTGCTGCTGCGAATAATTCCGGGTTACGATAAGGGGAAATCTGGTTTGAGGGGAATAATCCGTATAAATGTGAAACGTGGCGATGGTTATCTGCCGGATTATCCCAATCGTACATCCATTCCTGCAATTGTCCCCACTGTCCAATCTGCATAGGAGGCAAACGTTTCATCGATTCTTTCATTTTAGCTATCAATTCATTGTCGGTTTTTAATATTTCAGCCGATTTGATTGCTATGGAGAATATATCGAATACCAACTGGTTATCCATGGTGGTACCTGCTGATATCGATGACCCGTTGTGACCTTTCGGCTCATTTTCAGGAGAAATGGAAGGAGAAACTACTAACCATTTGTGTTCGGGCTCTTCCACTAAAATATCGAGGAAAAACAACGCAGCTTCTTTAATAACAGGATAAACCGACTTGAGGTATTTCGTGTCTCCACTGAATTCATATTTACCATACAAATGCTGCGAGAGCCATGCGCCCCCCATGGGCCACATTCCCCAAAATGATCCATCAATGGGGCCATTAATTCTCCAAATGTCAGTATTGTGATGCAATACCCAACCTTGGGCTCCATACATATCTTTGGCAGTTTGCCGGCCAGTTTGCGAAAGTTCCCGAACCATCTGAATCAGTGGCTCGTTCATTTCTGTTAGGTTGGTAATTTCGGATGGCCAATAATTCATTTCGGTATTAATGTTTACCGTATATTTACTATCCCATGGCGGAGAAAGCTGGTCGTTCCATATACCCTGCAGATTGGCTGGCTGACCGCCAGGCCTCGATGACGAGATTAACAAATATCGTCCAAACTGAAAATATAAGGATACCAATTGAGGGTCGTTACCTTGGGCAAATTGTTCAACACGAACATCGGTAGGATTTTTAGCTGCATCGGTAACCCCCAGGTCGAGGCTTACCCGTTTAAAATAGTTTTGGTAATCGGCAATATGGTCTTTTAAAGCCTGATCGTAATTCTTTTTCAATGCATTCTGAAGATAAGCATTTACCCTTTCGGTGGCATTTCCGCTAATGTCGTTGTAATTATTGAAATTGCTTGCCATAGAAATATAAATAGTAGCCATGTCAGCATTATTCACATTCAGAGAAGAATCGGTCGCAGATAGAGTACCTCCGGAAGTAATAATTTTAACCTTAGCTTCGAATTTTACTGCACCTTTTATTCCATCCTGGTCGCTTGTTACCCCTGATAAAACCAGCTCGTTATTTCCATTCGACTTTACTTTACATGTCGGGATCTTATCTTTTGCGGTGGGCCTGTCCATGGTAGCCGAAAAGTTTATAGACCCGGCTTTATCTGCGGAAATTCGGGCAATAATTACCTGATCCGGGAATGATGAGAAAACCTGGGTTGTAAAATTAACTCCATCAAGGCTATACCTAGACAGTGTCACGGCTTTCTCTATATCAAGTTCTCTGTAGTAGTTGGTATAATTATCATGTCCCTGAAAGTTCAGTTTAAGGTTACCAACAGTTTGATATGACATTCCATGCGAAGTTTTACTAATAATTTTCTGATTTACCAGATCCTGAGCTTCTTTATATCTTCCTTCAAAAATAAGTTTTCGAACCTCGGGCAGAGCCTCCTTCGCCTCAGGATTATCGTTACGGTTTGGCTGACCTGCCCATACCGTACTTTCATTAAGCTGGATCACTTCTTTCGAAGGGTCTCCGAACACCATGGCGCCAAGCCGGCCGTTACCCACAGGTAATGCCTCTACCCAAACTTTGGCTGGCTTATCGTACCACATAACCAATTTTCCGCTTTGCTGCGCATTTATTACAAGCAACGACTGAAAGCAAAAGATAAACAGGGTGAAGTAGAAACGTATTATCCTCATGGTAATGTCTTGGTTAAAAATTAATCCGGAGTCAAGCTAATTGTAATTTACTGTATCGATATTACCCAAAAAATCCCCCGAAGCGGGGGACTATGGGTAAATGATGTTTCGAAGCGAACTCAATCTTTAAATAAAAGCGGTGCAAATTCACGCAAACTGCGGCGCCAGCTTAGAAACTCGTGTGCAGTTTCGGGTGAAACGTAGAAAACACTGTTTATATTGGCTTGTTTCAGCGCTTCGGCATTCACTTTTGGGTCGCCTCCACCAAAGCCAGCTCTGCGGTTTTCTAATTCGCGGCTGCCAAAACTAACGAAAGTCAGCTTTACCTTTTCCTTGAAACCAGGTGTGTTATTAACATCCTCCATGGAAAATGTTCCACCACTGAAGAGACCGATGTATGCAAACTTATCGAGATTAGCCAAAGTGATGGTCTTGGTTTCCATTCCACCCATGGATAGTCCGGCCATGGCCCGATGTTTTTGATCGGAAATTGTTTGAAAGTTGGCATCAACAAAAGGAATCAGTTCATTCACGAGAACTGTTTGAAATGGCTTAATATCGAACTCCCGTATTTTACCAAATTTGACCTCGTTGGTCATCCCATAGGTCATCACAATGATAAAGGGTTTGATTTTCCCTTCAGCAATTAGATTGTCCAAAATCAGGTTAGCATGCCCCTGGTTGCTCCAGGCAGTTTCGTCCTCACCCCAGCCATGTTGCAGATACAGAACAGGGTATCGCTTATTTTGATCCTTGTAATAACTTGGAGGCGTGTATACAAAAGCCCTCCGTGAAGTGCCTGTACTTTTTGAAGGAAAAAGAATTTGCTGCACATTTCCATGGGGAACATCTTTCAATGCATAAAAATCCTGATCGTGTGCCGGAATTTCAATACCACTCTCCCAACGAATGGAACCATAAAAATTCAGGGCTCCGGGATCGTTAAATATTCCCCCGTCAATATTCAGGTGATAATAATGGAAACCTTCGTCCATTGGCCCTTCGGTGGTGCCAACCCAAGTAGAATCCGCAGCTTTTGTGAGCTTAGTACCACCTCTTCCGCCTAATCCAAGGCTCACGGTAACACTTTGAGCCAGGGGAGCCTGAATACGAAAACGAACATAACCTTGTGAGTTTACCATAGGGTATTCTTTCCCTGGCTGATTCAGAGTTGAAGGCTTAAAATCCTCGATGATGGCTGGCTGGCTGGTTTGTGCAAAACCAAATGCACCAGAGGTTGCCAGTAATAAAAGTATAAGGTTTAAATATTTTTTCATGATTTTGTTTTTTAATTAATCTGTATAATTCACAAATGCAATAATAACCTCACCCCCTGACCCCTCTCCTGAAGGCGAGGGGAGCGGCTTCCCGTTAAATCAAAATTAATTAGAATTACTAATTCCCTTTTTAAGGAAGTGCAAAGTCCCTCTCTTGCTGGAGGGGGATTAAGGGTAAGGTTCTCCAAATTATTTGAATAATAATGGTGCAAACTGATAAAGACTTCTGCGCCAGCTTTGCCATTCGTGCGCAGTTAGCGGGGAAACATAGAATTGTGTATTCATGCCTGCCTGCTTCAGTGCTTCTGTATCTGCTTTGGGGTCACCACCGAAACCAGGTCTTCTGTTTTCCAGTTCACGGCTACCGTAACTTATGAATACAAGTTTTACTTTTTCTTTAAAACCAGGTGCTTCTTTAAGATCCTCGGTACTAATGCTCCCCCCGCTAAACATACCTACATAGGAGAATTTATCAGGATTTGCCAGGGTAATTACCCGGGTTTGCATTCCCCCCATCGATAATCCGGCCATAGCGCGATGTTGCGGATCGGCTATAGTACGGTAATTGGCATCAACCATTGGAATAATGTCGTCCAGCAAGGTTTTCATAAAACCGTCGGCCCAGCCTTTTGGTGGCCATTGACCTGCAGGACGTCCCCCTTGTGGGGCTGGACGGCGGGTACCTTCGGGCATACGCCAGGTTCCGTTATCCATTACGATAATAAAGGGTTTTGCCTTGCCTTCAGCAATCAGGTTATCCAAAATGAGATTTGCCCTTCCTTGATTTGCCCAGCCGTATTCATTTTCGCCCCCTCCGTGCTGCAGGTAAAGAACAGGATAACGTTTTTGGGTATCCTTATCATAGTCGGCAGGTGTGTATACAAAACAATGCCGCATGCTATTGTTAGTTTTAGAAAAATAGTTTATCTCCCGGACTTGTCCATGAGGCACATTTTTGAGCGCATAAAACTCCTGATCTTTCGCAGGAATTTCAATTCCACTGCCCCAGCGGCTGGCTCCATAAAAATACAAGCTGCCGGGATCGGGAACCGAAGCACCGTCGATGTTTAACTGATAGTAATGAAACCCTTCATCCTGAGGAGCCGATTCACCTATCCAAACTCCGGTATCGTTTTTAACCAGGTTGTATTTTACAGCGCCAATATCAAGCTGTACCTGCTTTGCTTCCGGAGCTGAAATTTGAACCCTTACCCTGCCTTCCGAATTTACCTGTGGATATTGTTTGCCAATCTGATTGACCGAAGAGGGTTTGAAATCTTCGACAACTGGTGATGAGCTGTTTTGAGAGAAAGTGAATTGAGCAATGGATATTGCTGCTGTTAATGTGAGTAATTGCTTTAATTTCATGATAGTATGGTTAATGTTAATAAGTAGTTTTTTATTTTTTCATTGCAACTTTTATCTGCGTGAAGGAATGTGCCGGAAACGAATACGTTATTTTATTTTTATCCGTTTTGATCGGTTTGGATACAGGAACATACTGACTTTGTTTATCGAATGCAAAGTCTTCATCCAGGGTATTGCCGGCAACCAACGTGGCCTCTGCTTTTTCCGAAAATTCACCTGAAGAGGAAAGTATATCTGTAACAATAGCTTTATCCTTATGGCGGTTCACCACATTAATGAACACTGTATTGGTTTCTTTAGAATAAACGGTTGTTACGTCCAGGTAAGGAATTCCCTTGTATAGCGGGGTATTGAAAGTATCGCAATCTACCCAGGTATCTATCGAACTTCCAAGGCAGTTGTTGGAGAATGCTTTAAAAACATGGAACAACGGAGATTTGAAAGTCCCTTTATCCTTATCGTTACTCAAAAGAGATGTCAGCATCGTAAAATTGGCCATTTTCACAATTTCGGCGTGACGGATAAAAGAATTGAAACTTTGGGCAATCGGGAGAACCGATAAAGTATTTCTCGTCATGATCCCCCACTCATCAAACGAAATATGGATGGGATTCTTAAACCCCTTCATTACTCTTACATTTTCGATTTCGTTCGCCGTGGCTGTGATCTTTTCTTCAAAATCCATGGCACTCTGACCCATGTATTCGTAATATTTGTCCGATCGTTCCCAGTAGCGGTGAATAGAAAGATAATCAACCAGATCGCCAAAGCTTGTCAGCACTTCCCGGTTCCAATCCAACCATTGATTAGTACTTTCATAGTAAGACGACCCGGAAGCAACCAGTTTAATAGTGCCATCGACTGCTTTCAATGCTTTTGCAGCTTCACGTCCTAACCTGGCATATTCATCAATGGATTTATGTCCCAGTTCCCATGGATATCCGTCGACTTCGTTGCCCAAATCCACAATTTTGACGTTATAAGGTTCGGGATGACCATTTTTAGCACGCAGGTCCGAATAGTATGTTCCTTTTTTATGGTTACAGTATTCCAGCCAGTAGCAGGCATCTAAAATAGAACCCAGGCCGAGGTTTACACATAAAATATCCTCGCTTCCAATGGCCTTATTTAATGCAAACCATTCGTCGGTGCCAACCTGGTTTGTTTCCAATCCGCCCCAGGCGAGATTGATGCGTTTGGGACGCTGATCTTTTGGGCCTATGCCGTCTTTCCAGTCATAAGCCATCAGAAAATTCCCGCCAGGCCAACGCATATTGGTTATTTTAAGCTCCTTCATGGCTTCGATGTAATCCTTCCTGAACCCATTCCCATCGGCCAGCGGTGATTTTGGATCGTATAATGTCCCATACAGCGTACTGTAAGTTATCGAATCGGGCAAACCCATTCTCTTGCCGTTAAAATTTATAGGCTCCATAAACACGCCATAAATTTTAGGATCGATATCGCCTATTTTTCTATCGATATCAAATTTTATTTTTGCTGTCTGGGCAAAAAGGCAAAGAGGAAAGACAAGCAGCAGATTTATAAGGAACTTTTTCATTAGTAGACGATTTAGTAGTATAAAAGATGTATCAGATTATGGTCGACAATTACTGATTAGGAAGCGCATCGTTTGCAGAAGTGGCATATAGTCCAATTAAACTGCCTGTAAAACCACCTGCCACATTGGTTGAAAGAATATCGCCCGAAACAATACCTCCTAAATTTGTAAAATCAGTCCCATTAATCGAATATCCATACTCGTAATTGTCGCCTTCTGCTTTTACCTGCAAATGGATTAGACTTTTTACATCAATTTTACTGCTTGCAAGAATAGTAGATTGTCCCCTTGCTGTTTTCTGCAAAACCAGAAAATAATCGTTCTCTTTTTTAGTAACGCCAAAAACATAATTGAACCTTTCGCCCTGCAAACAGGCAATTCCGGCTAAGTCTTTTCCGGATTCCGGAGTGTATTTAAGCGTTGCGGTAAACGAAAAATTACTGTGCTGCTGGCGATAAAACAAAGTGGAAGTAGGTTTCACTTCTTTGATATTCACCGGGAATGGGTTTATTTGCAAGCCATTTTTTGTAACAGCAATAAACTCTTCCCTGGGACCTCTCAGCCCAATCCAGCGATAATCCAGCTTTTCGGATGAAAAATTATCGCTAAACGTAAAGTTGCCATTGGGAAAAAATCCTTCTTTCCCGGTTTTATTTTCAACCCCTTTGGGCATTTTTAACATGGGGTCCATGGGAATAAGTCCGTTTTCGAAAACCGGGAACTCTCCCGACCAATCCACTGGAAGGATAAATGTTTCCCGGCCAATATTCACTCTCTTTTTTTCGTTCGGGCGGATACCCAAAAACACTCCGTAATACTTACCATCAGGGCCTTCGACCAGATCAGCATGTCCAGCCCAATCTACCATATTTTTTCTGTCGCGGTTCAAATATCTCTGGCTCAATATTGGGTTGCTGGGCGCCGGGATATATGGCCCTTTAGGATCGTTGCTCACAAAAATCACTTCGCTATGCCAGTCGCCTGTCCCCCCTTCGGCGCACATTAAATAGTAGCGACCATTTTTTTTATAAATATGAGGCGCTTCAATCCAAATTGGTCTTTTTGAAAGATCGACGCCGCCATCTACAATAATTTTGTCGGTTCCCTGAATTATCTGATCTTTTTCAACATCATATTCCCAAATCTTGATTACACGGTGACCGTTATATAACTCTTTTCCCTTATCAGGCGCATCGTTGTGCACTACATAAGCTTTTCCATTATCATCAAAAAACAGGGAAGGATCAATGCCGTTGAATTGTAGTTTCACCGGATCGCTCCATCCTTTAAAGGGGTCTTGTGTTTTTACAACAATATTACCGAAGCCACCCGCAAACTGGGTTGTAATCATGTAAAAATAATCGTTGTTAGTATTATAGAGGATTGACGGAGCGTAAACACCTGCGCTAATTCCTGTGTCGAATACTTTCAATTGCGAAGTCCTGTCCAATACATGGCCAATTTGTTTCCAGTTTACCAAATCGGTGGAATGGAAAATTGGAACTCCCGGGAACATGGCAAAAGAGGAGTTCACAAGAAAATAGTCTTTGCCTTTGCGGGTAATGGACGGATCGGGGTAACATCCCTGTAAAATAGGGTTATAAAACTCATCGCCCTTCAAAGGGTTATCTTTATAAATCTGGTCGTTTCCCTGGTATAAAACCTGCGAAAAAACCGGGGCGTTCTTAATCTGTTTACTTTTGGACTGGCAATTACCGGTTAATCCATTAAAAGAGAAAATTGCCGCAAAAAAAGAGATTAAAACAAATTGTTTGTTTTTTATCTGAGTCATTCTGAATTTATTACTCATAATCTTAATGAATTATATTTTAAAACATTTTCTTATTCAAAACTTATCCAATCAACTTCCACCGGATTGCCGTCCTTTAAAACCACAACCATGTTATTGACACCATGCAAAGGGGAAGTCAATTTGGCTTTTACCTCGTTCATTACTTTTCCCTTAGGAATTTTAACTTCCGAAATAAGTTTGCCATTGGCATTGTCCACACGAATTTGCAACGTAGCTCCGTTTTCAGAGGCAGCCTTAACTTTTATTGATTTAGCCTTTTTATTTCCCTTTGATCCAAAATCAACGGCATTGTATTGAATCCAAGCCTCTTTAGCTGTAAATGATGTTTTCCATCCATCAAATTTATGGAGGGTGTCGATAAAAGCAACTGAAGCACCCGTTTCGCTTATTCGGCTGTATCTGTCTAGCTGTATTGGTTTGAATGCATCCGTATTACCAACGCCACGCAAAGTTGGAATTACTTTCCGAATGGTTCCATCGGGATTAAAAAACAGGCTATCTATCCTTGTTGATCTGTTTTTATCGAATGCGGGCGATAAGTCGTTGTGATGGTAAAATAAATACCACTGGTCTTTCAGATTGATAAACGATTGATGGTTCGTCCAGCAGCCAGTTGGCGATTCGTCCATAATGACTCCTGTCATTTTAAAGGGGCCTAAAGGACTATTCCCGATAGCATACTCCAGCCTTTCCGTTTTATTCTCCACATGCGGGAAGGTCAAATAATATATACCATTTCGCTCGAAGAGGTAAGAGCCCTCCTTCAGCCCTTTCTCAGGCAGATTGGGAATAATCTGTGGTTCGGAATCCAGTTCCAGCATATTCTCTTTCAGCCGGGCCACGGAAAAACCTCTCCCTGTCCAATATAGGTATGCCTGTCCGTCTTTGTCGATAAACACATTGGGATCGATGCCCCGAACATTTGCAATGGGTTTTGGCTGTGGGACAAAAGGTCCGGCAGGATTATCGGCAACTGCCACTCCAATAGCAAAACCTCTTCCATAAGCGCTGTCGGGAGCTGTGGGGAAATAAAAGTAGTATTTCCCGTTTTTATGGATACAGTCGGGGGCCCACATGCTATAAGCTTTTGGATTAGCCCAGGGTACAGTTGTCTGGCTTACAATTACTCCATGGTCTGTCCAATCGGAAAGATTTTCGGAGGAGAACACATGATAGTCGGCCATGCAAAACCAGTCCTTTCGTGGATAATCCGCAGGAGCAGGAATGTCGTGCGAAGGATAAAGATATACCTTGTCGCCAAAAACCCTGGCGGTAGGATCAGCAGTAAATTGATCGCGTATTACAGGATTCTGGGCAAAAAGGCTGCTTGTACCAAATATTGCCAGACCAAGCATTAATAATTTCGACTTGATTATCATTTGAAAATTAATTTATCGTATTGTGGATTAATGATCTACTATTTATATTTTGTCTTTGGGTATGCTTGCTCCCGAAAGCTTTCGGGAGCAAGCCTACTTTTAACTACCTGAGGATTATTTAGTATCTTTTACAACCTCGTTAACAGCGTTTGCAAGGAAAATATACCAGGCGCCACCGTCTATAACACATTCATTTTCTCCCCACAGGTATGGCCAATCATCTTTATTTTCAAGAAAGTCTGGCTGTAACAATAGCAATCCGGGAACAACACCTCCGGCAATGGTTGAAAAATCAGCCCGGTTATTTCCATAAGCCACTTTTTTGGAACGGGTTCCCACGGCATTTACAAAGGATAAATTGGAATAAGGGTGACAACCAAAAATAAAATTGAGCCCTTTATAAACATATTCTTTCCCTATAATTTCCGGATAAGCTTTATGAGCATAATAGTTTGTTATTGCCCAATTAATAACATTGGAACTTCCTCCCCAACCCCTTGTAGACATTGGAACTCCATATGGATTTTCCTTTTCGGTTTCGTCGATGGATAGTTTGTACTTAATAATATAGTCCTTGAGTTTAGCTTTATAGGCAGCATCCATGTATGGTATTGCAATCAGCGCAGGATTAATAGTCCCCCGGCCTCCAAAGCCAGCAAATAATCCCGAATTTCCGCCAGTCGGGGTTGTTACGCGGTCAAGCATAGGCCACAATTGTTCCAGAAATCTGTCAGCATACTTCTTTTCCTTTGTGGCAATATATAATTGAAGAACTGTATTTAAATCAGCCCCCCGGCTCATCATACGCATAAATGGCTCTTCGTTTTCATTAGGCTTTTTAGCTGCCTCGTCAGCCTCTACCAGTAATTTTTTAGCAAAAGCAAGGCTCTTGTCGGCAAGCTCATTGTTGTACCCTTTAAGTGCCCTGCTTGCTGCTGCCAGAGTTGCAGCAGTTTGATAATCAAGGAACGAACTGCGGTTGGTAAATGCCCAGCGGTCGTCCAGGGTTCCACTCGATTTTCCATCCGTTTCGTAAGGCTTAAGGCTGGGGTTGTATGGAAGGTTATCGGTTTCAGTAGAAGCATCTCCCAGATGGTGATATTGGTGCAAACTCGGAACTACAATTCCACGAACCGGATGACCAATATTTTCACATTGGGCCACCAGGTTTAAAGTGCCATGTTCAATTTGCTGAAGAATATCGGGTTTCCCATCGGGACGATGAATATCGACATAACGGGTTTTCTGATCAATAAAAGTTTCGTCCCTAACGATTTTGAAATTTTCCCATGATTCTACAAAACTTGAAACTACACTATTATGTGAACCAGTTTGAATATCGAAATCGCCCGCATCGAACCATCCTCCCACTGTCATTCCAGGAATGCGTTCCAGCGGTTTATATTTGGTATCGGTTGTAGGTCCCTGTTTATATCCATCAAAATGCTGGTGGTTCAGAGGAGCCTGAAGGCAATCGTCCAGATACGGAACGCCATGCCAGATGCGATAAGCCTCGTTAACCTGCATGTGATCCATTTGCACAGGAAACCAAACATCCGATGTTGGGTGCCAAACAGTATTGTAAACATCCGGTCCTATAGCAAATGTATTGGTTTTGTGATCGCCATATTGAATATAATAAACCCCGGGTTCTTTTACTGCGCTAAAATCGAACTTTGCGTAATTATAGCGCAGATATTTTCCCCATATTTTTACTTCGCCATTAAGTTTCTCAACACTTTTGCCTTCTTCGGTAACCTGGTAAATTGACGCAGTTTTAACAGGAATATCATTTTTATCCAATTCAATAACTGCTACTTTTCCCTGATCTGGAGTATAACCCACCTGCGAAAAACCAACAACAGGTTTTCTGATCCAATTTGGAGTGGCATTAGGTTCAACATACCATGTCAAGACCTTTCCTGTTTTGTTAGCCGGCAGTAAGCTGCGAACAACATACCATCCGTTTTGAGCAAGGTTGCGACCATCAAAGAGCATCAGATCTGCGTCCATTCCTTTAATTTTGACGAAATGTTCGGGATCTTCAGGAGCCAGAACTATGGTTTTTCCGGTAGCTAACGGAGAAGGAGATATAAACTCGCCTCTTCCCCTGTCATCAAAAGTTGTATGGCCGCTGAACTGTGGTATCCTTTTACTATTTGGTTCAATTTTCGTATTTCCGGCAGGATATCTGGGAAAATTACCAGGTTTTCCATCCATTAAGTAAGTTGCCTCGAAGTATGCTGTTGGTAAGAATTCAAGATTAAAACCTGCGTTTCCTTCCAGTTCTTTAGGCAGAGGCTTATCCAGAAAAACACTTATTTCCAACCCGTTATCTTTTGCCGTTACGCTAATCCTGGAGTTGAAGTTAAACTCCTTATACGTTTGTTCAATGTTGATACTTTTAGTCGCCTGATCAATTTTCCGGTCGACCAATGTGGGAATTAAGTCCCATTGCTCCGGGGTGTTTTGTAACCTCACGGCTCCACCAGTAGAGGTTCTTACACCATGGTGAATAATTTCGATCCCGGCTGTTTTTTCATCGAAAAACATTCCGTTAAACTGGTTGCTATAAACCAAGACATTTACGCCCTGTGTTTCGAAGTAACCCAAATCGTTCAGTTGAAGCTTTTGAGCAAACAAACCATTTACAGTAAATAAAATGCATGCAAAAGAGCCAATCAGAATTGATAAAGCTTTGGATGACCTTTTCTTTTGCTTATGAGAGTGATGAAAATGAGCATTTAAACTTGTTTTTCTTTTGTTTGTATTATTCATTTCGTTTAGCTATTAGTTGTTATGTTAAAATTAGTTTACTATTACTACTCCTCCATTTGACGGGATAGACAGATCAAATTCCTGTTTCTTACCCAGCTTAACCGACGATGCTTTGCCATTCAACTGTGCATCGTCGCTGTAGACCATTAATTCGGTATTCCCCACTAACATTGGGAGCTTAATTTTTAAGGTCAGGAGTTCCTTTTGGGCATTAATCCCAGCGATATACCATTTCTCTCCCTGGCGGCGGGCCAATACAACAAATTTTCCGGGATAGCCATCGATAAAGCGAACTTCGTCCCAGGTAGTCGGTACTTGTTTCATAAAGTTGATTGCCCATTCAGGGGCATCGGTTAGATTATTGGGAGCCAGTGCAAAATGTTGTACCCCGCTTTGAAATAATACAGCAGTTGCCAATGCAAAAACATCCGAGGTGATTCGCTTACTTCCCCTGTTTGGCGTATTTTGTCCATTGTAGAATTTATTCAGGGCGCTGCCTCCAAAGTCCATACTTCCAATTGCATTGCGGATAAAAGGATGCAGACAGGCATTAAATGCTTCGTTATCGCAACTGCGTTGCCCAAAATGAAGGTTCTCGCTGGCTAGCACTGCTTCACTAGCCGCATAGTTTGGAAACATTCGCTCCCATCCACGCGGAAGGGTACAACCATGGAAAATCACCATAATACCAAAATCGTTGGCATCGTATAGAATATCTTCGTAAAGTTTCATGGTAACTTGTTTGTCTCCACCAAAAAAGTCGACTTTGATGCCTCTGATACCTATGCTCTTCATCCAGGCCAGCTCTTTTCTGCGTGAGATAGTATTATCAATGATACCACGTGGCCCCTGCGGAGCATCGTTCCAATAACCATTGGAATTGTACCATAAAAACAGGGCTACGTTTTTGCCAGCTCCATATTGTGCCAGCTCAGCTATTTTATCACGCCCGATTTGAGTATCCCAAAGGGCATCCACCAATACGGTTTCGTATCCCATGGCTGCGCTAAAATCGATGTATTGCTTTTGCACATCATAAACGGTAGCCCCATCCATTTTCATTATCCAGCTCCATGACCCCTTGGAATATCTGTATTTTTGTGACGGTTCAAAAACCGGTTCAACTACATCGAATGGAACGGTAGTTTCTACGATAGGTTTTAATGTTTCGCCCAAAGTGATTGTTCTCCATGGAGTGTAGCCAGGAAGAACAATGCCCGGAGCAGCAGTGCCATTGCCATTATTTTCACCTTCCATGGGAAAACCAATGGAGTACAACCCATCCGGTTGACCAATTAAACGACTACCGCAATATTGGCTTCCCACTCCGGTTTCGGATATTAAAACCCAACCTTTTTCATTTACTTTGAACAAACAAGGGAAAGTATATCCTTCTCCTCCACCATTCTGCCCCATAGGTGCATCGGGGGTATAGGGTGTTTCATAACTGGGCATGGTACGTGCAAAACCAACCATAGTCTTACTTTGGGGACATAGAAATGTAGTTGTCCCCTCCGGAAGGACAAAACCAGTTGCTTCCTTATTAACAACACATACTAATCGCTGTTCCTGAGTAAAAACTTTGTACCGGAATGCCACGTCGTTATTGCTCACCCGGAATATTAAATTAAAAACTGATTTGTTTTCTTTCAAGAACGAGAACACCACTTCGTTGGCGATATAATGAACTTTACTTTGCTTAATATTGGGCAATTCGTAAGTCTCATCAATAACCCGCTGATCGGCTTTTTCACTCAGGACTAAACCCTGTGAAAAATTGCCGATGTTAGTTTCCAACCCAAGCGGCGATTTTTTTAGAAATTGTTTGCCGTTATAGGATATTCCATATGTTGGAATGCCATTCTCTACCAAAACAGATACCACAAGTTTCCCGTCGGGGCTGGTTACCAGTTTTTCCTGGGCATTAACCAAACCGATAGTAAGGCAAAATATTAAAGTTAAAAACATGTTTCGTTGCATATTGCTTATTTTAAGATGTTAGCAGCTCAATTCTTTTCGGAAATCTTGTTTTCAATATGGAAATAGTCGAAATCGACAAATCCTCCGGTATTTTGGGTAGCGTAGTTAAACAATCCAAAGCGGTAACCAATGAACTGGGGGATAGTGTATTCCATCTTAAGCTGTTCCCCTATCGAATTCCAAATTTTGCCATCGAGACTGTAATAAAAGTTGGCAACATCGACCTTATCTCTAAAGTTGCACTCAATTTTAAAGAATATTGTTTTTTGGGTTAGGGGAACCTTTTGCACTTCAACCGGTTTTCCTGATCCGGCGCTAACCATTACAATAGATTTGGTATTGCTGCTTATTTTAACACCCACTAAACCGAACTTTCGCTGTAATACACTTAATCCAGCAAAATCGCCATCTTTCATATTTGACACATCAACTGAAGTAGAACCATTACATTCCGGGCCTATGGTACGCTGGGTTAATGTATTTCTAACGAAAAGATATGAAGAGTCTATTCGTCCTGTTTTCAGGCGCAGAAAGCCTTTTCGCTCGGTAACCGACCAGAGTTTATTATCTGGGTTATGGTTCCACTGCCAAACCAATGGCAAAGCGGGTTCGCCTTTTTTTCGGCTAAATTCGTCGGATGCAACAATTCCTGGGATCAATCCGTTACTGGCAGGAAGATTAAGAATTTCGGGGACTTTACCTTCTACTCCCAGCACTGGCCAACCATTTTCCCATTTTACAGGTACAAGGTAGGGAATACGTCCAACAGCTCCATAGTCGCGGAATAAATAGGAATACCAGGTTCCATCGGGCATATCGATAAGTCCGCCCTGTGCAACACCCAAATCCTGAAGACCAAGACGGCCTTCATAAGGACCTGTGATTTTATCTGCTCTGTGAATAATAACGGTTCGCATTCCACCTCTTGGCCAAGTGATATTAAAAAGATAGTATTTACCATTCACTTTAAAAAGCTGAGAACCTTCTGAACCTAGCATAATTTTATCTCCTGCCGGAGCGCTCGCATTTTCTATTAGAATTCTTTCCGTTCCCTCCTTAATACCCGAAAGATCCGGGTTAAGTTCCACAATCGTAAGTTTGCCAGCCCCATATATCATGTAAACACGGCCATCGTCATCGAAAAACAAGTTACTATCATGTAAGGAAGGCTGGAAGGATAACATCTTCCATGGGCCATTCTCAATATTTTTTGTAGAGAATATGTAGGTTTTTCCGGTAGTCTGGGCGAAAGTCGAAACATAAAAGGTACCGTTATGGTAACGAATAGTGCTGGCCCAGGAACCTCTTCCATACGTACTTTTGCCGTTTTTAAGGGTCAGATCATCCACCGTGTCAAGAACATCGTACGCATAGTTTACAATTTTCCAGTTCACCAGGTCGTTCGATTTCATAATAGGAACTCCTGGACTCATGTGCATGGTGGTGCTGCTCATGTAGTAAGTATCGCCAATACGGAGCATGTACATATCGGGAACATCGGCAAATATCAGTGGATTTTGTGCCTGTTTTTCCTGACCTGACAATGAAAACTGTAAGTATGACCCGATAAAAATTAGTAGAAATATTCTTTTTAGTAACATATATTAATTCATTTAACTTTATTATTCTGATAAACCTACATAAATACTGAACCAGTCAAAATCAACATAACCTCCAGTATTTATGGCAACATAATTTAAGCGTACGGATTTGTTTCCGGTATAGTATGGTAAGGCTAAAAACGCTTTTAATGCTCATTTGTAATTTATTAAGTTATTTGGGTTATTTGAAGGGATACTCCCCTCCGGAATTTTGAATAATTTTTAAATACTCGTTCATTTCTTTGTTTTTATCCTAATTACAGTCAGGGACATGGCGGGAGCAGCATAATCAAATGTTTTACTAACTTTTACAGCAGTTTCAACAGGAAACACATTCTGAGGTTTTTCGAAGGTATTCTCAGCATCAGCATCTCCTGTAATCAAACTCTGTTCAGCATCGAAAAGGATATTTTTGAAACCAGCCAGGTTAATTTTCATTACCTTTTGTACATTACTAAAGTTCACCAGTTTCAGGATGATATCGCTAGTTTCTTTATCCTGAACGCATGAAGCAGCAATGGTGCTATCTTTCTCGTCCTTTGAGATGACATTGTGATAATAAATATCTCCCTGATTTACAGAAAATAACTTCTGAACATGATAATTCGGGGTCAAGACAATATTTACATTATCAAAGAAAATCATGTCCGTTTTCCATTGTGTAAAACCTTTTTTCGCCAACATTGGCGCATAAGAGGCCATTCTTACCACATCTCCGTTTCGTTCCAGAGATATCATGTAGGCCGCTTCAGCAATGGCATTGCGCATTTTATTGCCCCAGGAGGCATACTCTCCCAAATAAACATGGCCGGCATCGCGTGAATATTTATCGTAACGATATTGGTTTGAAATAAACCAATTGGGATCGGTATAGTAATGCTCGTCAACAACAGGAACTTTCAATTCATTTGCCAGTTTCCATCCTTTATTGAAATCTTCGCCACTATGAAAAGGGCCTGACGTACCGATAATAGTAATTTCGGGGTGAATTTCTTTTACTGCACTAAAAATCATTTTGAAACGCTCTTCAAATTCGGGAGTAATCTTATCCTCATTCCCTATACCGATGTACTGAAGCTTAAAAGGTTCCGGGTGACCGGCAGCGGCTCGCTTTGCGCCCCACGAAGAAGTAACAGGCCCATTGGCCCATTCAATCAGGTCAAGTACTTCCTGAATATAATCTTTAATTTCACCCATTGGGAGAGCTTTTTGCCCGGTTCCGCCAATGCGCCAGGTACCGCCGGAATTCTGGCAACTAACTGCCGCAGGCAATACAGGTAAAGGCTTGGCGCCTATATCTTCGCAAAACCAGAAGTATTCGAAATAACCAAGACCGGCTGATTGATGATATCCCCAAATATTTCGTTGCTCTACACGTTCTTCGATGGGACCAATGGTGTTTTTCCACCGGTACATATTCCCCAACCCGTCGCCATGCACTAGGCAACCGCCCGGAAACCTTACAAATCTAGGTTCCATATCTGCTAATACCTGGGCAAGATCAGCCCTAAGTCCGTTTGGCCTGTTTTTAAAAGTTTTTTCCGGGAAAAGGGAAACTACATCAATGGCAAATTTCCCTTTTGTTGTGGCCAATAAAACCAAGCTGGCCGTATCACAATTTTCTATAGCATTTAAAGTGGTAGTATATTTTGCCCAATCAGTTTTCGAAGTAGTAATCGTGTTTTCTGCAAGTACTTTTCCGCTGGGGGTTTGTATGCTTATATTAAAAATTACAGGTTCGGCACTAAGCTGACGCACAAACATGGAAAAGTTATATTTTTCGCCCGACCGAATTACCATGCCATCAAATCCGGTATTTTTTATACCCACACCGGCTACCCCTTTGAACTGATCTTCCTTACCAATGTGCTCAATATCGAGTACCAGGTAATGAGGGTTGTTGGGATGAACAGGAGATTTAGTTTCCGCACTAATACGGCCATACGAAAATCCCGGGGTGATATATTCCCAAAAAGAGAATGGACTCCATTCCCTGCGTTCCTCAGGATTGTATTCAAATGAACGGTTTTGTATCAGCTCGGCATATAATCCGCCATCAGCAGAATAATTGATATCTTCGAAAAACAAACCAAATAAATCGGAGCTGATTTGTTTACCCTCCGTTGTTGTTTTTTTTGCGGATTGCGCAATGGTTATTTCTGAAACTAACAGACAAGCCAGAACGAGCAGAGAATTTATGAGTAACTTATACATCCATTTACCCATATTTAATTTATATCTTCTTTTTATGCATGTTTTCATTTTAAAGTTCTTATTATTAGAATTTTAATGAAATAAGTTACCTTTTCGTTCTGACCAATCGGATGTAATAAACAGCTCCTGCGGTATTATCCGGAAGTGCCTGGAACTTTAACCGTATGTGGTCCTTTCCTGAAATCATTGAATTGGGAATTTCATATTCAATCTCCTGAAATTTAGATTGGTTCCACCGGCCTGTATTATCCTCGGTCAAAAGTTTATCGTCGTCAATATAAATTTCAAACTTTCTGTTTCCCCATTCTGCTCCCCAGTATCGTACAACCAGACTCAGATTAGCTTCGGAATTTGTGGACAGATTATAGCTAAAATAACCGCCATTGCGAGCATCGCGCCAAAATTCATTTAAATTATTGCCCGTATTTGAATTTTCCTTTTTCATCGCATGGTCAGCCTCTGGCTGCTGTTCGCCGGGAGCAACAAAATCAACAGTACGCTTTTGGAGTTCGAGCTTTGATTTTTCAAGGATGGCTATTGAGTCGAGATACGATGTGTATTGAGTATTTGTAAGTGCCATCCAGTATATGATGTACCTGGCATCGTGAATGCCGTAAAAAGGTTCGAATTCAAATTTGATTGGGTTGACCATATTGAAATTGGATGCAGTATATGTTAATGGTTTGCCTTTAACAGGTTCCAGTTTGTCTGCAATTCTGGCAATATCATCTGCTAAAATGATAGGTGCTTTATCCACCGGAAGTCTTTCACCGCCAGGAATTTGCCCCCAACGGCTATCATTGGCAACCAGGCCTTTTAAATCCTCTACCCCAGTTTTTGCCCCCAACAAAATAGGTCCATGCAACAAAGCAATATAATTAGGCATATTAGGCATCTGTTCAATAGAATTTTGCATTGGCAATAAAATCGATATTTCATCGCCGGTTTTCCAAACGCGATCAATGGCAATATAGGATGAGGAATGCGACTTGTATGCAACATTTTTGCCATTGATAAGGATTTTTAATGCACCGTCCTTTACCCAGGAAGGATGTCGGATCATCAATTTAAATGGTGAGGACGCTTTCGTTATTTTTAGTTTGGTTTGCTCCTCATAAGGAAAGGAAGTTTCCTGCCGGAGTTTTAATCCTTTTTCTTTCCAGTTAAGTTCTGAAGCAATAAACAGGTTTAAAAACAGGGAATCCTCTTTATGTGTATAAATAAACTGATTATACTTCCCGTGGTTTTCCATACCGCTACCAACACAACACCACATTGCCTCGTTAGGAGCAGAATAAACCCGGTAATGACGCGGACGGGCGGGTGTAAAATACACATATCCGCCATGCTCGGGATGCTGTGTCGATAAAATGTGATTATACAATGCTCTTTCATAATAATCAACATACTTTGCCGAAGGATTAATTCGAAATAAGTCTTCGGTTAATTTCAGCATATTGTAAGTATTACATGATTCAGGACCTTCAACATCATTTATAAAATCTTCGCAGGATGCTTGGCTTGGAAAGAATTCTCTTCTGCTGTTTCCTCCGAATGCCAGCGATCGATTTCCGGTAACCGTTTGCCAGAAGAAAGTACCAGCTTCCGTGAACTTTGCGTCGCGTGCTAGTTCGCCTATTCTCAAAAATCCAACAGCTTTAGGGACTTGGGTATTGGCGTGTTTGTTATCCAGATTATCGCTATCAGCCGCCATGGCATTTAACAACATGTTATGGGAGAAGCGCTTTGCTGCTATGAGATATTTTTCATCTCCAGTCATCTGGTAGGCATCAGCAAAAACCTCATTCATTCCCCCATGCTCCATGTCGAGCATGGCTTGCATTTGGGCATCATTCAGGGAAGAAGTAATGGCAATTCCCCAATCACAAAATTTCAGGAACATGTTTTTAGCATCTTCGTTACCTGCATAAGCCCAGGCATCGCGTAAACCGGCGTACATTTTATGAACATTATACCATGGCACCCATGTCGCCCAATATGCTTTGAAATCTCCATTTTTAAACGTTGACCATATTCCTTTGCTATTCGGCACCCCTCCAACATATCCATTTCCCCATTCGGGATTATTTGTTGCGTTTGCATTCTGGCAGGCTTTGAGTTCCGAAATGATGTAGTCCAAACGCCGCTTACACTCAGCATTACCGGTAGTCGCATAATTCATAGCCATGGCCGATAAATAATGCCCTCCCACATGTCCATCCAGTCCATCCCAGTTTGCAAAACCTGCAGCTTTGGGGGGCAAACCAGCTTCTTTGCGATAAGGAGCCACTAAACGGTCTGTATCATATTTTAATAGCGTTTGTATATTAAGGTCACGGGCATGTTTAAACGGGCCGTCGAGCAAGGTTATATCACCTAAAGGAAAGGTATTGGGATATAACTTTTCCTGGGCATTTGAAGTGTAATGAAAAAATAAAATATAAATAACTGTAACTAATACTTTACGCATCATTCCTGAGGTATTGTGCAGGTGTAAATAAGAATCTACTTAAATATAAGCTGTGCAAAATTGTAAAGGTTATTCCGCCATACCGGCCAAGTATGACCACCCGGATATTCACTGTAACTGTATTTTATTTTTAACTCGTCAAATTTCCCAAGCATGATTTGGCAATTTTGCCAGGCTATATCCTCTTTACCGCCCTGAGAAATCCAAAATTGTTTTAAATTTTGATTGATCAGTTCGGCATTGGTTTTCATGAACTCATACTGCGGGTTTGAAAGAGCGGGTTGGTTAGACCACCAACCGGAGCTAAATACACCAAGATACGAGAACAATTGCGTGTTTCTGACTCCGGTATGGAGCGTTTGCAAGCCACCCATTGATAAACCGGCTAAAGCACGGTATTGGGGTTCCGCTTTAATCCGGTAGTTCAGTTCCACAAACGGAATAACACTTTCTTTCAACTCCCTTTCAAACAGTTTTAAAGCTTCTTCGCCAAATCCATTGGAGGGCAAATTCCCATCAACCATAACCACAATCATGGGAACAGCTTTTTTATCAGCAACAAGGTTATCGATAATCAAATCCGTTTTACCCTGGGTAGCCCATCCTCTTTGGTCTTCGCCACCGCCATGCAGGATGTACAATACCGGATATTTTTCATTGACATTCTGGTCGTATCCCGCAGGTGTGTACATGTAAAAATCGCGCCATGAATTGGTTACATTTGAAAAATAACGTTTGATCCTGATATCACCGTGTGGCACATTTTTAACAGAATAGTAAGTATCCCCTTTAAATGGAACCTCAAACCCGCTGGCCATGCGCCCCATTCCATAGAATGTTTCACTGGCAGGGTCGCATACAGCAACGCCATCAATAATTATTGAATAGTAATGAAACCCTTCACTCAACGAATCGGTGGTAGCTTCCCAAACACCTTCACTGTTTTTTACCATATCATATTTTTTGGCCAAATCGAGCTGCACCTTCTGTGCTTCGGGCGCTTTAATTCTAAAAATTGCACGACCATCTATCAACATCTGCGGATATTTCGCGTTTCGTATGTTCGTAGACGCAGCGGTTCCCAAATTCGCATATTTTGGAAAGCTCGAAACATCTACTGATTTAAACAACAACTGCGAGAACATGTACAAGCCGTTCTTCCAAACTTTAAAGTCATGGTAACCGGGTTCAATAAAATATACGTGGTCTACATTATTTTTTATCAGATAATCGTGTGTACGACGGCTGAACGTAATTAGTCCATCTCTGTCGCCACAGGAAATCCAGAGTAACTTCAATTTTTTCCTGGCGTCCTCCGGGTTAGGCAATAATTGTTCTGGAACTTTCGTATTGGGAGCTGAGGAGAATCCGCCTACCCAGGCAAATTTATCCAGGTTGCCAAGCCCAAAATTCAACGATTGTCCTCCACCCATGGATAAGCCGGCAATGGCACGATGCTCGCTGTCTTTAATTACCGGATACTTTTTCTCAATATACGGAATCAAATCGTTCAACAAATCTTTCTCAAAAGTTGCGAATGCCTGTACTTTATCAGGAGCCATTATATTTCCGGTTGCCCGATCGTCTTTCATAGCGCGGCCATTGGGAAGGACAACAATCATAGGCTCAATTTTATTTTCGGCATAAAGATTATCCAGAATAACCTGAGGATGTCCCCCGTTCAGCCATTCCTTTTCGTCGCCACCTATGCCATGAAGCAAATAGAGAACCGGATATTTTTTATCTTTAGAATAACCCGGAGGAGTATAAACCAACGCCTTACGTCTTATCCCTACTGTTTTTGAATCGTAAACAATGGTGTCGATAATTCCGTGTGGAATACCGGAACGTAGAATATCGAATCCAACTGATGCTGGAAGAACTGGATTTTGAGAATTAGCGTTATAACCAAATACAATTAGAATTGCGCTTAATAAAATGAACTGTTTCATAAATATTATATTTTTTTAAAATATTGTATGTTTCTGTTTGTGTAATCAATCTAAAAAATTAGACATAAAGTAGTTGAAAGAAAACTTGCAATTCATTCTGGCAGAACCGATGGAAACATTGAAATCCAAAATACTTTTAAGCCGATAGGTTGCACTCCTATTGCTAACAAACTGATCTCTAGACAAACTTATGCATGTGTAGAATTGCTTTAATTCAACGAATGCTAGTATAGTTTGTAGATCACGATATTCAAATTGTTTTCCCGATTATTTAGTTAATACTATAATGAATCACACTTAAATTAACAGCAGGTAGTTTCAATTCTAAATTTCCCAAAAAATCGAATCCTGATCAAATATAAATTTAATGGGGCTTTAACTCTGTCAATTTTACGACAACATCTATTAAAATTGTTTCACGGGCATGAAAAGTTTTAACACTACTAAAAATTTGACAGGAAATGATCAATTCTCAACCAACGTCAGTCGAAACCACGAAAAATTTAATTGAAGAGAAATATACACGCTCAAATTCTCCGGTTTAAGCCGGAACATTCAAGTTTATCAAGATACTAAGCTTATAAAGGACTTGTATGTCCTTAGCAAGTGGTAAGCGAAATCAGCGTATCGTCGTTTCCCTGGAACTTCCAAATTCGGAAGCAAACTCTGAAGGTGTTTTCCCAAAATGATCGTGGAAACATTTCGAGAAATATGAAGGTGTAGAAAAACCAGTTTCAAAGGCAATTTCCGAAAAATTAAGATTACCCTCCAAAATAAGCTGGGATGCTTTCTTTAACCGCACAGTCCTAATAAATTCAACGATAGACAAACCACTGATAGCTTTTACTTTTCGGTATGTTTGAACTTTACTTAAAGAAACACAGTTTGCTAGCTGATCAACATTCAACTCAGAATTTGTAAGGTTTTCCTCAATAAAGCTCAATACTTTCCGCATAAAATCATCGTCAAGCTTGTTCGTCACGGAGTCCTGTGGGACAAGAGTAGTTTCCTTTAAATATTTCGAATATATGGCTTGCTTAAAGCTAATAAGACGTTGTATCTGAATCTTCAGAATATCAACATTAAAAGGTTTAATCATGTATACATCAGCGCCCATCTCCAAACCTTCAATTTGCTCATTAATGGTAGTTTTTGCTGAAAGTATGATAATGGGTATATGAGAAGTAATCACCTGATTCCGCAACCTTTTACATAATTCAATGCCCGATAATATTGGCATCATTACGTCAGTAACAATCAGATCGGGAATCGATTCGCTTGCAATGGCCAGGCCTTCTTCTCCATTTTTTGCAGATAAGACTTTATATTCGGAGGATAATTCCTCCACTATATAATTTTTGATATCTTCCTCGTCCTCAATTACTAATATACGGTACGAAAAATTCTGCCTGGAACCGATACTCCCATTGTCCTGAGTGTTTTTTAAATATTTTCCAGGTTTTCTATAAACAGCTGTATTTAAATCATTGTCATTGATAAAATCAGATTGAGAAGTTGGTAAATAAATATCAAAGCAGGTTTCGAGATTGGGTTCACTTTTAACTTCTACTTTTCCATTATGGAGTTCCACAAAGCTTTTTACAAGGGCCAATCCAATGCCGGTTCCTTCAACATTTCTATTTTGAACATTGTTAATTTGATAATAGCGATCGAAAACTTTACTCAAATTTTCTTTACTGATCCCTTCTCCAGTATTAATAACAGATATCTTAACATATTCTATTTCCAGTTCCCTGAATTTGGAGAGGTTTACCATGATAATTCCGTTTGCCGGAGTATATTTAAAGGCATTGGATAATAAATTAAACACAGCTTTCTCCACCATTCCTTTATCCATTGGAATTTCCAGTCTGTCGAAAGAAAAATTGATTTTGTACTCAATATTCATTGAATCAGCCAGATTGTTAAAAAGATGACTGATTTCATTCAGCATAGAAACAATTTCACAGATCTGAAAATCAGGCTTTAATAAGTCTTTTTCAATCTTGCTAAAATCCATTAACTCATTGGTCAACTTCAGTAATCGGTTACTGCTTTTGAGCACAAGCTTAATTCTATCCTTATTTTTATCCGTAAGCGTGCCTTCATTGACAAGTTTTTCCAGCGGATTTATAATTAGGCTTAACGGGGTACGAAACTCGTGCGAAATATTTGAAAAGAATTCAGTTTTCATCTTATCCAATTCTTCGATCTTTCTCCTTTCGTATCGTTCTTTCTCGATCAATGATTTTTGCAATGTTTTTTGAATGAGCAGTTTACGATATATATAAAGAATTGTCAAAATGATTAGGAAATAAACCAAGTATGCAATTTTTGACAGCCAGAATGGAGGCAGATAGTTAATTTTAATACTCCTGAATCCACTTTTATCAGTAGAATTAGCCACCATAACACTCAGGGTAAATTCACCAGAATTTGTATTAGGCAAATTAAGTATACGTTGACCTGGATTAAGAAAAATCCATTCATCACTATTACCAAATTTATATTTATAGATAATTTTCTCAGGATTCAAGTAGTCCAGAGCAGCGAATTCAATGCTGAGGGTAGATCCATAAGGAACTGTGACTGACCTGCTCAGGTTTATCTCATTATCAATTATGCGGGTTCCTCTGAATTTTTCCGATGGAATAACAGTGTGATTATTAATTTTAATATCCGTAAAGTAAATGGGTGCTGATATCTGGAGATTTTCGATTGAATCAGCATTAAAGAAAACCAAAGACTCATTGGTCGAAAACCAGATATTTCCATTGGATGTAACAGCCACCGCTCCGTTGATAAATTGATTCAACTTTTCGTTGTCGGAATTATAAAAATTGACCACCGAAAAATCGTTTCGGTTAATCTTAGCAATGCCATAGGAAGTTGAAATCCAGATATTATGATTTTTATCTTCGGCAATATTATTTATACTTTCGGAGGAAAGACCATTTTTAATAGTGATGATTTGTAAGTTCTTTTTGTTTAAATAACACAATCCCGAGTTTGTTCCTATCCATAAATTTTGTCCTTTGTCAATATGAAAGCAATTAACATAATTACTTGGAAGCATATCATTTAACTCCAACTCCTTACCAACAAAACTAAAATCCGATACCTCTTCAACTTCAATAAGCCCTTCGGTACGTGTACCAAGCCAGTAAACATTCCGGCTCATTTCTATTATAGAGGTAACCGGAGAAATATTAAATTTAAATTGTTCTCTTTTCTCTTCAGAATAGACCTGGATAACTTTAGCATTTGCTCTCAATTCTTCAGAAGATGTCGCCGTAGAAAAACCATCCGAAAATTCTATAACATAGGCATCACCCCATCCACCAATCCATAACCTGCCTTTATTGTCATCAAAAAAATTTGTTACATAAGAGTTCATTCGTGGATCTAACGATAACAGCCTATTAGCATCGATTGGCCTGATAGTCCCTTTGGATTTACCTTCTAACAGACTTAATGCTTCATTTGCCGGAACCACAAATATTCCAATGCGGGAATATATAATCCATAAATTCCCTTTTTTATCCTGGTATGTAAAATTGATTTTATCATTTTGCAGCTGCAGCCCCGCACTATTTCCTGTAAATTGTCTGTAACTGTAATCCCGGGCATCAAAAAGATCAATTTCATTTCTGTTAAAACTTACCCAGAATTTATTTTTATCAGATGATTGTTTAATAGAATGTATTTCTTTCGATTTGGATTTATCTTTCGAATCGTAAAAATTAAAGTAGTTCAAGTTATTTTTCTGAAAGAATATCTTGGTTAATCCGGCTTCTGCCATACTTAACCAAGCAGTTCCGGAACTATCGATATAAATTTGATCAATAAAATTCGATTTTAATTTTAATGGCTGGGTTTCTTCATTCCGGTAGTTTTCGTAATTCAACTGACCATTTTTCCCCTTATAAAAGATATAAAGTCCTTCACCAAAAGTAGCAATCCAGTAGCGGCCTTTATTATCAACAATGGCTGTTTTTACCCGCTTATCACCTACTACTTTATTTATTTCATTAACAACTAAATCGTTCTCCAGTTTATGTTTTTTAGGATTAACTACAAAGACTCCACCATCCCAGCTCGACACCAGAATGTTACCATTAACATAGTTTGCCAGCCAACGAATGGAATTCTGATCAAAAGAATTTATAAAATTAAACTGGTATGAATCCGGATTCAATTCATACAGGAAGCTATTAGTGCCTATCCATAATGATTTGCCCTTTGGCTGTGCATAAATAAAATTTATAACATTCATCTGCAAGTTCTTGTGCAGTGAGTCTGGTAGCAGTTTTTTTGCTTCAAAAAATGAATTATTCGCTATATCTTCCTTTTCGTCAATTACAAGAAGGCCGGCATTTGTACCAATCCAAACTTTTTTCTGAAAAAACAAAATGGTATTTACTTTCGAATTGTTCCCTTCGCTTAAGTACAAATTAAAAAGTTTACCAGTATGAGAATTATAATAAAAAACTCCTTTTCCGGCAGTTCCAATCCAAAAATTTTTATGCTTGTCTTCAGTGATACAATAAGTCTCATATTTCAAAAAACCATTGGCAATTGAATTGATATTTTTAAAACTGTATCCATCGTACCTATACAACCCGTTATTAGTGCATAGCCATAAAAATCCCTTAGAATCTTTATAAACACTATTAACCCCCGAAGAGGTCAACCCCTCTTTGTACGAAAAATCTTCAATTCTAATGGATTCCGATATGGCAGAATAAATTACACATTGACCGGTAATCAATGAAAATAAAACAGCTAATAGTATTCTTTTCACCAAGATATTTAATCTAATAATTAGTAACTTGATTTCCACTTTATCCACACTCAATATTTCAGCTATATAAATTAGGTAATTATTATCAATAAATTAAATATCGAATGCATAAAAGTAGAGAGAAAATAATCCGGATTATAGCAAGATTAATTCATTTATTGTTCAAAATATTTCATTCTTGTAAGATTTAAAACCGAATGAATTCATTTAAAGCACAAGCTGGCGCGGACATGCTGTCCGTGCCCCACACCTTCCTAGCTGATACAAACATGTTGCCAGGCTGATGCGGAGCATTGTATAGAAAACAAAGGAATAGTTGTGTATGTATAAAATTTGGGATTTTAAAACATTTACTCCAGCTGGCGCGGACATATTGTCCGTGCCTCTAAACCTCCTACTGGCAAGGACATGTTGTCCGGAACCTTCCATATAGTTTCAGATTGTAACGAATAGATAGTAAGCGTTGCATTTGCAGCGTTGGGTTTCTTGGATAGAATTTGCCACCATAATCGGTAAATGTAATAAAGCAACATAAACCGTAAAAACGAGTTTGGCTAAATGTGAAGGCTCGGACAGCATGTCCGCGCCAGCTAGATTGATTGGGTATTTGTTAATCTGCTTCCTCAGCGAACCTTTGCGGAAACTTTGCGCGCCTTTGCGGTATAGCATTTTATACAATTACGCAGAGATGCGCTAAGAAACGCAGAGATGCGCAAAGTAAATAACGATTTACTCCTGCTCAAGTAGATGTTCACTTGTGATGCTGGCGCGGATTTGTAATCCGATCCTTTCCAAATCGTCGTTTATAACGAAAATTTCAGGACAGGAAATTGAGAGAATTAGGCTTAATGCTCACGTTACAAAAGTGCCTTGCCTGAGGGAAGTCTACTATAAAAAAGCTTCGAATTCTACTAATTCAGATTTCTCATCCACTTCTTCAACCAATTCAATCTTTATTTCATTGATATTCTCTTTTCGATTCGAAGACATAACTGGAATTCCAACACCTATGCCTATTCCCAGGCATGCTAAAACAACAAGCATTAATATAATCAGTAACCTTATAGTCTTTTTGATTGTTTTCATCTTATAATATATAAATTGGCAACAGTCGTCTTTCGACAACCCTTTAAATTAAAATAATGGAGAATGATGCCAGATTAATTGACAAGTAGGATAAGAAACTATCCCAAAAATGGAATGTAGTGATCCTCACTAGTTCTCTGAGGATTCTTAGGGAGTTGGAAAAAGTGACCTGTTATAAGAATGGAATTAATTAGATCTGAATTATTAATAAAACTAATCTTGATAAGCCTTTGATGTAGTAATAAAATGTTTGTCCTGCGCTCTCCTGACTTATTTAGAAATTCGCTGGTTATGTTAAAAGCAATTGCCTGTTTATAAGAAATTGTCCGCTTGTTAACCCGGTGTTTTTGGGAATAAACAAGTTCAATTTGAGTTAATTTAGGTTGGGGGGAATTAAAATTGCCAGCAATTCCTAAAAAAGAAAAGACACTAAAAAATAGAGTCAAAGTAAATATTCTTTTTATTAGTCTGCCTTTATGATATTTCAGTTGGCTTATCATTCCTATTTCAATGGTGCATATTATACTTTCCAAAGTTTCTTATTTCGTCTTAATTCCTTCCGATTCAATCAAAGATTTCAACAAATCATCAGCAGTCACTGCAAAAGACAACTCTGATTTAACCTTTAGAATGGATGCTAATTGAATAGAATCAAGAGTTCTTAGCCCTTTTAAACCATACTTTACTAATAAATCCCTTGCATCAAAAATTAAGTCAGTATCAATTGCTATGAAGGTATAATTATCATAGTCGCTATTAAATGAGTCGTTAATACTATTTGCTTCCTTTTCTGTTAAATCTTTGGTTCGAACTTTTTTCCAAATTGCTGATGTAAACTCAATTTTTGTAATCTCAGAAATGAAGATCTCGCTAATTGTATAATCTTCAAATAATTTGTCCATATCTTCCGTACCAATCTCAGTATGATAGAGCTTAAATAGGGATGATGTATCAAGATATATTTTCATAACTCGGCTCTTCTATCCTCAATTACATCTTCTGACAGTGAACCTTTATAATTCTTTGTCACTTCTCTTGACTTTAGAAATGAAAAATCTTTCAATGTTATACGCTTTGAATCTTCTTGTAATTCTTCATCAAGAAAAGTGACTATTACTTTAATCGTTTTTTTTGCCCGAATTTTCCTGTCGAGGCGAATTATTCCGTTTTCATAAATTCCATTTACTGCAATCATATTCAAATTTTCTCCCAAAGTTAATTAAAACTATGTAATAGCAGAACCATTTTATTGCTCTACACTTGTCAATAAACAACTTATGCTTACGCGGAACGACTTGTTAAATAAATTCAATTACTAATTTTGCTAAGACTTTCTTTCGCCCGTTGATTTTCAGGCCGTATTTTAAGCGCTTGTCTGTAACACTTAACAGCTTCGGTTTTGTTATTTTGAAGGGCATAAATGTCGCCCATGTCGTTCCAGGCAACCACAATATCCGGAAAGGTTTTGGTATAATACTTATATAAAACTAAAGCCTTATCGCTCTTATCTTCCTGCATTAATGTTTGCCCCACTTCCAGTAAAATCATATCGTCTTCAACCTTCAAGTTTTCTTTGATAAGCACAGCTCCTAATTCTTTCACATCTGATTTTTCGAGAATATCGTATATTTTTTGTGAGAGTTCTTCCCTGAATTTCGGTTGCATAGCAATATTGTCCTGAATAATTTGCCCCTGAAAGTAAAGTTGGTTTACATTGGGAAGCACCATATTGGTATTTACTGAACTTTCGTTTGTTACCATATAAAATACCAGTCCATCCTCGGGTAACCGGATAAGGCGCGCAAAATAAACCCCATTGCTTCCACCATTACTTATCATCCGGGTATTTCTCCGGGTTTGTGATACATTACAGCCATATCCGAACGAAGATTCTCCATAATATCCTTCTTCCTGAATATGGGGCGCAAACATTTTCTGAATGGTAGATTCCTTAAGAATAACATGATTGGTAAAACTATTCGCCCAAAGATACATTTCATTTAAATTCGCTTCCAGCCCTCCATTACCCTTTAAATTCCAATAAGGCCCCCCTCCTGCTTCCTCAAAATACTGTTGGTGTGTCCCCCATTTTTTCCCGTTTTGGTACCCAATTGCAATGGTATCCTCTTTTGATATCGGATAGCCATACCCAATTTGCTTAATCCCAATTGGCTCAAAAAGATTCTTCTTCAGATATTGTTCATAATCAAGACCCGATACTTGCTCAATGATAATGGCAAGAATACTCATTCCTACATTTGTATACTCTGCTTTTTCACCTGGTTTGAAAGCCAGGGGTTCGGAGAATGCTTTCTTCAGAAAATCTTCTGTCCCGATTTTTTCGTAATCGCCTCCGTCATTTTGAAGAAACTCATGAAAACCAGAGGAATGAGTAAGCAATTGATGAATCGTGATTGATGCTTTGTCAGCAGGTACATGCGGGAAGAATCTTTTCAGATTGTCGTCCACCGTAAGTTTATTTTGTTCCACAAGTTTCATTATTGCAGCGGCTGTAAATGCCTTTGTTATACTTCCAATAGACGCTAATGTGGTGGTGGTAAAAGGAATATTTTTATCCTTGTCGGCCCATCCATACCCTTTGCTGAAAATTTTTTTCCCATCTTTTATAATCAGAAGTCCACCCGAAAAGTTTTTCTCTTTCGAAAGCTGGGTCAGATAATTATCAATCAATTTACAGGTATCGTTGCTAAGTACAATACCAGTTGATGTTTCATCGTGATTCCGATTGCAGGAACAGACAATTATCAAACCTAAAGCAATTAAAAAAAGCAGCCAATTTTTCATAAGGTGTGTCTTGAATGTTATGGGTTTCCGTAAGTGTTCATTTGCAAACACGAAGGATTGGGAACATGTATCTCAGTTTTTGTTTTTGTTAATAATCCTGTACTTAGGTTTCTTCGGAATACCACAATATTATTGGTCAGCATATTCGCCACCAATAAGAAATTGCCCGAAGGATCGATGGTGAAATTCCGGGGATGATCGCCCAGCGTGCTTTGATGTCCGATAAGTTTCAATTTGCCATTTGTGCGATCAACTGAAAATATTGAAATGGTATTGTCAATTCGATTAGAGGTATATAAAAACAAACCATCGGGCGAAATATGAATATCCGCGCTCGAATATTCTTCCTGTATTTTTGAATTCGAAAACACTTGTTGAAAAAAATCCAGTTTTCCTGCTTTATAGGAATATGCAGTCACCATTCCACTCATTTCCTCAATGCAGTAGGCAAACTTCTGATTAGGATGAAAGGTAAAATGCCTGGGGCCACTTCCGGGTGTAGTTTTCACCACCAGACTATCGCAAGTTTGAAGAGGGTTTCGGCTATTTACATCAAATTTTAATGCCCTGATTTTATCGGAGCCCAAGTCGGGAAGAAAAACATAATCGTTTTGGGGTGAAAAGACCGTGGAATGAACATGCGATTTCTCCTGCCGTTTTATATTAATACTGCTATCGATAAATTGAATGTTTTGAATCGAAGGATTTATGCTCCCGTCAGAATTTGTCGTGAAAACGGATACGCTTCCCCCGTTGTAATTGCCAACTACTACAAATTTATTGCTTTGGTGTACAGCAGTAAAAACCGGATTATCTCCCCCGCTCGACTGTTTGTTAATCAACTTCAATGTACCGCCAATACTATCGAATACAAAGGCTGTAATATTTCCGTTATTAGGCAATCTGCTGTCGGTGCATGCATATACATACCGTCCGTTGGGCGAAATCGCCAAATAAGAGGGATTGGTTATTTGTTGGATACTGCTTTTAAATTTTAATGCTCCGGTATTAGAATTAAATTCATACACATAAAGCCCGGTATCCGGCACATTATTCGTAAAGGAGCCAATAAACAAATAGGTTATGCTATTTTGAGCGCAAATAGCCTGGGAAAATAAGAATATACATAGTGACAATTTTAATAAATGTCTCATAAGGATTTTTATTTCGTTAAATTTAATGTCAATAGGCTAATAATTATAGTTTTTACGGAGTGATTTTTATCTCATAAATTTTGGGCCATAACTTACCGGTTATTAAAATTTTATCTTCTGTCGAGTCGTATGCTATTCCATTCATTTCTAATAAGTCGGGATTTATAAACCTTGCTTCATACTCCAACGCAGCCAAATCAAGCATTCCCACAACTTTTCCATCTGACGGATCTATTTTAACAATGGTATTTGTTGTCCAGATGTTAGCAAAAATATAGCCCCGAATATACTCCAACTCGTTTAAATAATCTTTTACATAGCCATTTTCTGAAACCGAAATTGTTTTTATTACTTGTAAAGTAGATGGGTCTATATACGATAATTTATTTGTTCCATCGCTCATTATTAAACTTGTCCCATCATTTGTCAATCCCCATCCTTCCTTGCTGGGGAAAGTAAAATTTCCAATACTTTTAAAGGTTGCTGCATCATAAATAAATCCCACTTTAGATCTATAAGTAAGCTGGTATATTTTACCCTTAAGGAATGTAATGCCTTCGCCAAAATATTTTTTTCTGTCTAGTTCTACTTCTATGTTGTAATCCAAATTTTCGGAGCATTATTTTTAAGTATTTCAAAATAATCTCATATTTTTATCATTGTAAAGCCTAAGAGGAAACAGGCTCTGCTGGGGAGCAACCTGTTAG
>Ga0316608_1000086_pt1 | contig 49687 bp, 62 predicted proteins | sample MIS2016152B_MG_FD_207673 | JGI IMG/M metagenome (GOLD analysis project Ga0316608, IMG submission 207673) | Microbial mat bacterial communities from Middle Island sinkhole, Lake Huron, Michigan, United States - MIS.2016.152B | ecosystem: Environmental > Aquatic > Freshwater > Lake > Sediment... | reverse complement strand
TACTTAAGGCAAGTGTTCTATTATTTCTGAAATCAGTTAAAGAATCCCGGTAGTTATTCCCGGCATTTACATTACGATTTGTAATTTCCGCATTCATCATAGATTCCTGGTTACCAACTTGGGTTCTGTAGTTGGTCTGCGCATTAAATAGTTCTCCTTGACGATTGATATTATCAACCTTAGATTGTTGACGTAGCGCCATACTGGTTTGATTGTCTGCAAAGTTTCTATCGGCGAATGCATCAGCACCAAGCTTAGCACGATTTGAAGCGTTGATCTGACTGGACACATCCAAAGTCTTGTTCAATTTTACATTGGGAGTAAGTATAGGTGCATCAGGAGCTTTAAGCTTATTGATTGCACTTCGACCTTGCAGCCAGTTAGCTGCAGTAGGAAGAAAGTTCATAGCTGTCTGTCCTGCCCCAACAAAATCAAATCCTTTAGCTACAGAATTAGCAGGAGAAGGAGGAGAAGGAGGAGAAAATGTAGAGTTAGGATTAGTAGCAACTAAAGAATTATATTCAGGTATTTTAGATCCCCCAAATCGCGTATCTTTAAATTGATCTAATACGTTTACACCCTTACCAGCTTTAACAACCGATCCTTCAGCAGTCTCACCACCATTTACAGACTGCTGATATTCGAACAGTTCGTCTTCCATCTGATTAAGTCTTCCAATCATATGAGCAACTGTCTGCTTATCCCGCGGAGTTCCCTTGGAATACTTTTCGTATTTCGCTTTCTTCTTGCCAAGAGTAGTCATGGCATCAGCTATTGTTTTCATATTATAATTTTTTTAATACTCTGAGTAAATGTTTAGGCACTGGAACTTGATCGGAGTACACTCGTTCTCCACCTTTCATTGCAACTCCACCGGTATCACTTGAATGTTTGGATCCATTTATTTTCGATAGTCCTGCAGATAGTCTTTTTAAAGAACCAGATTTATCTGTCATAGGAGTCCTAAAAGGACTGTGTGAAACTACTTCTCCACCTTCTGCGATGTAGTCAGGGGAAACATTTCCACCTTTACCGTACTCTTTAGGTTTAGATAAAGAATCAAACCACGAGGTTAACCCTTCATTAGCAGTGGACTCATCCATCTGTCCCCAAGCTCTAATTAATCGTGTGCGCTCTTCATCGGTTAAAGAAGGACCAGTGTACTCATCCAAAAGAAGATTGTACTTACTATCTACAGGAGCTTTCATTACTTCAGGTAAAGATTCTTTTGGATAGCGTTTCATCCCACGTATATCATCGATTCCAAAAGAATCATATGCATTTGTACTTCCGAACCATCCGTTCTTAGGATTTGGTTTCATCATCCAGTCTTCCAGTTCAATAGGAGGATCAGGAACTTCTCCGCCTTTAGCGAACTTTTTCACATCGGGTCCACTTATAGCATCGACAGTAGGTTTCTTCTTTACGATTCCACCTTTACCCATCATAGGTCTTTCAATCCCTTGGGAGGGGAAGTTCTGTAGAATTGCGCGAGATGCGATGTCGTTTACTTGACGTAGATTTCTTGCTTTGTTTGTTGCCATCTCTTTGTCCAAAGCGTCCTGACGTTCTTTATCTGCTTTCGCTTTGAAGAGTCCGGCTACTCCACCAACGATAGCTCCACCTGCAGCTCCCAAAGGACCAAGTGAAGCTCCCATAGAAGTACCATTCATTGCACCGGAAAGAATATCGGCTCCGTATCCTAACTTAGGCGGAGAATTCTTAAACTTATAATTTTTAAGGGAAGATTTGACAGCCATAACAGTATATAGTTGAAGTGTATGTTCACCGTGCTATATACTCTTTTTATGTGCTATCGGAAAGTAAGGCGTGCTGAGATATCTATCTCATACAAATATAGTACATTACTACGTGAATTGCTATCCCCAAGTCGAATAATATGGTACTTGTCTATGAACCTTTTTTGTTTATACCAATCAAGGTACAAATCTATATTCGATAGAACCGGTTGAAAGTCGACCATAGAAGGAATCTTATTATCGATCACAAGATCCCTGAACTCATTGAAATTCCATACTTTACGAGTAATGCGAGTATTTCCACCCACTGCGCTATTAACTATCTTCTCTCCACTACATTGGAAAGAGTTGTAGATTAAAGCGCGATCCAAGGTTAAGAAGTGATCCGTGTTTCCAGAAGCTGCGATATACTCACTCTGCCAGTTGACATTGGACAGAAGAGAATCTTTACCTGTTGGGAAAACAAAATCAATAAACCATGGCATTCTTACTCCAGCATATATAGAAGGGGAGAAGTCAACATTGTGCTTGTACAAAGTATTACCAACGATCCCATACATATTTCTCTTTGTAGAGAATAGCAGGTTAGGATAATAATCATGTTCTGAAACCCAAGCTTGATTAACTATAGAATAGCTGATTGTAAAACTATGCTCCTCGAAATTGATGTACTCATTTGCAGGGATGTCAATCATGTGATCATCAATATAAACACTGACTCCTTCAGGAGGAGGACTATCCAATACTAAAGCAATATGAACCCCAGTATACTTCTTAAGACTTCCTTTGTAATTGAAATACTTGTTCGTATCATAATAAGTATGGTCTCCAAGAAATCCAGCTTTTGCTTTAATGTCTTTCTTAGTAACAACTATCCTATAATTATCCTCATCGTAAGTTACTAAGAATCCAAACTGACCTACATTAGTATAGGGATATGATAGTGCTCCTTGACCAGCAGCTATTAACTGCGCATCCAATTCAGATCCGACATTTGATTTAAAAAACTCTCTGAGTCCATTATTAGAAATCTCCTTCAGCTCTTGATTAAGCAAGAACACCTTACCGTATTTACGGTCTACAAAGAAATATCCTGCTTTACTATAGAAACATGATTGTTGATCCTGCGTGCCGGCGTACCCACCAGGAACTGCCATGATCTCTTCAGGAGAAACAGCGAAGATCTCTCCATTGCCAAGGATAATATTTGTAGTGTCCCCCTTCATAGAAACCTGAGACATCGTTTTGAATAATGATTCTGTAGTATGAATAAGAAGTATTTGTCCGGCGGACTCTAGATTTACAATCTCTCCTTTATCCTTAGTCATCTCATAATAGTTCAGAGGGCTGAACTTTCTAATTGAAATAGAATCTCCTTCTTTAGTTTGGATATCCGACTCTATAATTCGAGTAGGAAATCTTTCTAAGTTGGAATCTCTATCAATATCGACATAAGCAGGATTCAGATCATTAAGTTTACATATATCCGGATTGATCCAGATATAATTGTCCATATGAGTTTTAGTACCTGTACCTACAAAATTCAATACGTCGATACCATTGTAATCAGTAGGATAGATAACCTGTCCATACTCTTCTCCTCTCTTACGAAGAGATGCATTAACCACAGAGAACATTGGACAAGACCATAGTAATTGAGTAGCAGGGGTACCATTATCGAAATTGGTGAAGAACCCAAAATCAGAGTTGTACACATCTCCCCCAAAAATAACTTCTGGGAGTGATGCGATTCCTTGTTCTATAAGAATAATGAACCCGGTTGATACGAGTTCCTGCTCATAAAATTTCTCATACACGTTTTTACGGTATGCGCAAAGATTGGCAAATATGAGATCTGCTCCAGGTGCTCCTTGAAAAGTCTTACTAACAGTAAGACTAAGAGCTGTCTCTCTGTAATCATCAGGAGTCTGTGGATCATACTTGTAAGATTCAACAGGAATTATCTGCTCACTTAATGTTCCAGAAGCTGGAGTAGCAAACGTAAATCCATTCTTAAGTACATTAGCAGTTCCACTTGATCGATATACCTCACTCTGTATCTTTATATAATTTGGATTGATACTCGGCGGAGCTTCATTAGCAAGAAGATCAGGAGAATAGAATCTCATTCCTTGTGCAAAAGACCAAACCGGATTAGCCCAAGTAAGCGCTGCTGGCTTATTAGTTACAGTATTTAAAATAACTCCTTGTGATAATACGGTGGAATTTTCAAATCCTCTTTTAGCATAGAATATCTCGAGTCCTTGAACAAGATCTTTTATTTCGTCTGGTATAGTAACATTACTAAATTCTACTCCGAGCATATGCGCGAATTTAGTTCCGATGTAATCCGTCAAACTCTTAGCTTCAGAGAATGTAAAAGATATTGATCCATTATACACTTGTAATGCTCCATACCCAGTTCCAACAAATTCAAATCGATCTCCAGGATCAACACGCACCTGTAGTATAGTCTTACTAAATATATCGAAAGCATTAGCAATAGGAGCCATGAACGGCATATCTTCTATTCTCTCTTCTACACTTACAGGATCTTGAGCATGTATTACTGTAGTTACATTCTGAGTATTTATCTTAACAAGCTTCATTTCGAATCCTGCTTGCCCGGGAGAAGGAGTAGTTGAGTCACAACTGATATTGGTCATAACAATATCTACGTAGCCAGAATTGTTTATCTCTAATTGCTTAGTGGTTGTATTGAAGGATGAGAAAGTTAATGGAGATGTCTGAGCTGATTGCACAGTAAATCTTCCTTGAGAAGATCCTCCGGAACTACCAACAGTCAAAGTTCTTGCTCCTGCAAAAGCAGGTTGTACTTCTGGTGAGTCGGATGTAGCTGTAATATACTCTCTACTCCATGATAGTAAATCAGGAATACCCGGAAATTTATGATGTCTTACGTTCTGTCCCTTAAAGTCTGGAAAGTCTTCTGGATATTTCTCATCTTCATTTTCCCAATAACCCATTGTACCATCTATTAAAGAAGTACTGCGTGTTTGGAATTTCTTTACGTTAGCAGAAACTATTCTATCCTGAGTATAATCGGTACCTGCCGGAAGTAAATCTGTATCTCCAGTAAGAGCAGAACGACCAGGAATATGAAACGCCGTAGACAGTCCGCCATCTTTTAATCTGAATGCGCCATAGAAAGCATAGACTTCATCTGGCATGAATCCTTTGAACTTATAAGAGATAGCATTATCCTTAAAGCTACCCTTTACTCCATTTACGGAAACAGTTTTATCGAAGTTCCATTTAACTCCTATCTGATTTGCATAGTGTTGCCAATCGATAAAAGGATCTTTTGACAAATTTCCTAAATACAATTTCCTATTGTGATACGATATTGCCTTAGCCCCGGAGTAATAACTTGTGTTGATGAGTAAACTCTCAACCAGTACATCCTCTTCAAATTCATTTCCAGTATATATAATAGTCATAGACTGTTTACTGGGAGGAATATGATATTCTCCTATCTTGGTTGCTGTAGTTATACCATCGATAACTTTAACAGCAGCAAGATGCATTTTAGAGTATTGATTATCCAAGTTTGTAAATAAGAGTTTGATACTCTTTAAAGAGTTCAAATCAGAATCACTTCCTACAATACCATCTATTCCAGCTGCATAAGTGTATTTCGAAACAGCTACCGGATTATAGATTGCCATGTAATTAGAAATCCCACCGCCATCGAGTTCGTAAGCAACAGTAAAGTAATAAGTACCTGTCCTAACATTACCACTGTCCTCGAGCATGGATACAGATTCAAGTATTGGCATCTTACCACTTGGGAAAAGATTTACCAAATAAGGATAAAGTTCCAACTCTCCATCTGTAAACCCGGGATTATTCAAGTTAAGCATTCGAGGAGAATTCTTACCATCCACCCAGGTAACAATATCTTCTCCCTTCTGATTTTTAATTACTACTGCTTTTATAGGATACTGTGTAGAAAACCCAAGACTAACTGCAGATCGTATTACAGTTATCGTGGAAGGTTCTGTAAATACCGAGATGTAGCACATACCGGTTACTGTATTCTTATAGAAAAGTACTTGCTTATCAGCACTGATAGGAGCCGATCCGATTGGGACAGAGTTTTCTATAGTAGATAATATACTCTGGGTTCCTCCTTCAGTGGAATATGCTCCGTTCTTCCGGTTGTATACTACGTTATTTGCATGTCTGTATGATCCTGCCGGTTGATCAGTAGGAGCACAATCACGGTATATCCCTTTATCAAATTTCATATTATGCAGTATCAGGAGAAGTATCTAAATCGAGATCCCAAAACTCATCATTCTCTGATTCATTATCTGTAAAGAATGATACCCAAGAATCTCCAAATCGTTTCATCATAGCAGGAGATGGCATCATAGCATCGTTGCCGGATGCTATACAGTAATGCTTCCATTGTTGATCGCAATATGCGAAATTAAACTGTGGATGATTAAACCCACCCATTTCTAATTGGCGCAGTACATACCAGAACAATGCCTGTTTGAAATAAGGAGAATCCGGTACAATTGGATATCCTTCTTCGTCGACTGGATTAGAGACGTATTTAAGCTGTATTGTGCCACTTTCGAAAGAAGTGAGTACATAACCTGCTGCAAGAAGATAATACTCTCCTGAAGCTCCTGAACCTACTTTAGCATATCCGTATCGAGTTACATTATTGATCGATGGATCCAGAACACTATCTGCTTTGGAAACGTACACATCGGTATTGTAATTGCTACCACGCTTCTGAATATCATTACCAAGGTCAAGCTTACTTCCTTCGTACCATACAGAACGAATCTCTCGTATAGACCCCGGAAGAATTGCGCGATTGTTTTTAACTGTGAGTTCTACGGTCTTTGGCATTCCTGGTCCAGTATAGCCAATGAACTCTAATGCTTCACCAATCCAATCCATCGCATCAGCTTCAAAATCCGGAGACGACGGTTTGAGATCCTTGTAGATCTTACCTATGATTGCTTTGGATGGAATGTAATTGGTTATCATACTTTATAATTTAATTGAGCGAACTCATCCTGTCTGAGCAGCTTCACCAGTTTCTTTCTGTTTCCGCCGTCACCACCAGTGGGTCTAAACTTATAAGCACTCTTGTTTGGTATATGGCAAAGTCTTTTCTCCCAATACCATTTGAACCAGAACTCGTCTGTGAAGTACGCCGTCTTATCAAGCCCTCTGGCTCTAAGCTTTTTTGTTTCGTTATAATCTATTCTTGGCTTATCGAAGTTCCTCGCTACTTTTCTGATCCGAATTCTTCCCATTCGATTTCCAAGATTGAGAGTCTCACCATTTAAAATGTGTGCTACTGCTCTTTTGTTATACTCACTTAAGATATACTTGAACTGATTGTAAGTTACTTCAGTTCCCGGGTTGTTCTTTTTATAGAACTCATACATGTCTACTGCTGTGTGGTTTACCATTATTCGTTGATGTTTACTTCGTTAGCTTCGCCATCGCCCAACATTTTGTATATACCACTAATCAATCCAAGAGTAATACCTTCGATCATATCGTCAGGTAATGGGAACTCAGAATCGTCTGTGTATGCTAACTGTCCGGAATCATCAAGGTAGGATGCTAACTGTGTTGGATCTTGAAATGCTGCTTCAACAGTTACCTTCTCCGGATTCACATTTATGAAATACAAATACCCGTTCAGGTAAGTGTACCGAGGCATTCGCTTACTGTACTGGTTGTACTTCATGTAAGGAATTTCTCTGGGTGCAATATACGAATAAGATACCATTTTGTCAACAGAACCAACGTAGAAGAAAGCGCTACGATTATTCAATCTAACTACAGAAGGAATGGGTTCAATGCTCCGAGTAACATTCTTTCCTATATCCAATTGATAAACTTCCGATTGATCAATTGATTTGGTTGCAAGTCCACCAATACGCTGGATAAAGTGAGGAGCAAAAAACCCATTCTTCTGAAGATCTCTACGAATAAACATAGATCTATAATGTAGTACATTAAATTGTACCCGGGCAACAAATTGTGGATCCTTCTCTTTATAGAGAGCATCAGCTATGTTGTATACAATTTGTTTTAAAGTAGACATTATAATTGAATCTTAGTTTTTATTATCGTGATGTCTTTCTCATGCTCTTTAAGAGTCTCGCTGTGAGCATTCAATCTTGTAAATATATTTGATTTGTGCTCATTACAATTAAATTTAAAATCATCATGCACTTTACCTTGAGCTCCAACTGTTACAGTAAGTCCTGTTACAGCATTACTAAGTAAGATCAGTTGTTTGGAGAGTTCTGCATTACTGGAATTCGTTTGCTCATTCAAAGTAAGAAGAGAATTTCGTATATTAGCATTGTTACTTTCAGAATCCCTCCAGATTTTACTTACTAAAAAACTGGCGATGGTAATCACAAGTCCAACGACTGATATGGAAATGACGATGATATAGAGTAGGGAAGACATTTTTATTTATTTTTAATGAGAGTGTGTTTTATATTTTATATTTTGTTGCTCCGAGTTGAGATGAAGCTAAATTGGAGGTAGCTTACTGATTATATCAGTTTTTTCAGCACTTCCTTTAGTTGAATTAAAGAAATACGCAACCACATCCCCAAACTTCATTGTTAACGCCCCGATTACCATATAACCAATTTCTTTGTTAGTGTCAGGCAAGGCAAATTTGAACACTATATAAATTAGCGTGAAAAATACCAATACGATTAATCCTGCTAAGTAATACTGAAATATGTCTTTTGTCTTCATAATATTTATTGTTAAGGGTTAAGATTAAATTTTAAGATTTTACCAGTATAACGTAAGTTGCTTCCACTAAACTTAAGTATAGGGTTTACCGAAACTGGATCTGGATCTGGATCTGGATCTGGATCTGGATCTGGATCTGGATCAGGTGGAAGTCCTGTAAATGATGGATCATATCCAAAATTATTTATATCTATATGCGCTCCATATGGTAGGGTAGTATTATAAACAGCGTCCAAATATGTTGGAGTGCCAATGTAATTATTACCTAAAGTATGACTAGAATTTTCAGGAGTAGTAACATTATCAAATATACACCTATTTATAACTTTAGATGTAGATATTGTTCCTGAAAACCCTTCATCGCAATTAATAATAGTAATACTATCAAAATTTGTAACATTATTAAATGCATATTCTGTAAGACCTTTAAATACACAATTATAAATATCTAGAGAATCAGAATGTTTCCAAAAACCTTTAGCTGAATTTTCTATAATACAATTTTTAAAACTCCATTCATCTATGGCTGTTGGACCTAATCCGCCACCATAAATAGTTGCTGAAAGAGTCCATCCTATAAAACGACTATTTCTAGCATCTACTACTTTTGTTCCATTAGCTATAAAAGCAAATTTTCCAGAATGACTAGCGTGGCTGAATTCTGAGTTTTTTATTGAAACATATTCAGCATATTCTTGTTGATAGGCATCTCCACCAATCCATGCAGGGTTAATAGAAGTAAGTAGATTTACGCTATCTGTTCGAATATTATATATAAAAACAGAATCACAGTAATCCAAATATATATTATCACCCCAGCACCTTCTTACTGTTGAATTAGTAATATGGACATCTGTTCTTAACTCTACTGCATCACCAAAACTACCACACCTCATACCTGATAAACCGCCATACATATGAACATTTTCAATATAAAGATCGGAATCCAGTTCACTAGTAACTCTTTTATTTCTATGACTTATTTGAACAACCCCACTCAAATCACTAAGACCACTAGTATAAAAACTTGCTCTAAGACTTAAATTCTTAAAACATGCATTTCTATAGGATGACCCTGAAAATATCTTTCCATTATCAGTGGCTAGGGTTGAAACTATATAAGCTAGACTATCCCCTGAAACATCGGTAGAACCTACATAAAAATCAGTTGCGGTACTATTTAATATATAATTAATATTGAAGGTTTGCCCAGCTCTAAACAAATAAGCAGTATTATTAGTTGGAGTGCTTGGATACCGATTAAGTTGAGAATTGTTTTCAATATACACCACATTGGTTATCCATGATGGTAAACCCGATGGTATTTGCGAATATATAATAATACTTACAAATATTGCAGCTATTAACAATGTTGTCTTTTTCATATTATTCTTGTCTTCTATAAAACATTATACCTCTTATGTGCCAATCTCCGTTATAATAAACACCATCAGTCCGCTTTCCACCTTTAGCATAAAGTTTAAACGGGCTGCTAGATATAACAGTATTGTTAAATGTAGCCCATGTTGTTGTATTATTGTAGGAATTAATTATTACACTATCCGATGAAGTTGGACTAATGACTTTGAATGTGGAAACCAATGATCTTGTTGTATTGGTATTCCAATAAGCACTATATATTTTAATATCATATGTACCTGTGGGAACTCCTATAAAATCTATTAAATGATATGAAATACTATCATCTCCGTAAGTTAATCCAGTGATCGCTACAGAATCAGGAACTAAACTTTGTGATAAATACCCTGTAGAATTTAAAGTACTACCTACTGTACTGCTGGTGGCTCTAATAATCCAATTGTTGCTTAAAGTATCATCAGCATTATATCCAGTCAAATATGCATTTTCCCATGTCCTACCATAAGGATCATTAGAACTATAATAAAAATTGGCTGGAGATGAAAAATTAATAAATACACTATCGCTATATAGTCCTGATGGGCTTGTTATCTGAGTGCTGTTATATGCAATAACTTCATCACCGGGAGAATTTCCTGTTAAAGCTACAGGAGTAACACCAGCCCCTATATACTTAGTATTATCACCAGCTGCTAGAGTATAAGTATTAGATGTTTGACCTGCTATTACAGTTTGTCCTGAACCATCTGAAGTATTGGCTCTAAACCACCTAAAAGTAGAAGTTCCTTGAGCATCTAATTCATTATCATTATACGTATAGTTTACCGTTGCCAAATTACCTACTTCCATAGTGCCTGTAACATTTACAGCAGAAGCAAAAGGAACTTGATTAAGTGGAGCTGGTTGAGTTACTCCTAGAGAATCCCATAACGCTTGTATTTCATACCTATGAGCAGATAATGAATCCAATAATATATTTACTTGATTGCGTAAATTTGTTACTGTAATATAAATACTACTATCAACTGAAGCGTTTGTGGCGGATATAGTTACAGCACCTACTGATGGTGTAAGAGTAATTCCAGCTCCCGGTTGTAATAGAATATCGTTATTTAATTGTTGATAAATATAGGTAGTATCAAATGTACCGGTTCCTCCTGTAATTGTAATATTTCCACTACCAAGTAAAGATTGAGTATTAATAGTCTTAATTGTCGTACCTGAAACAAGAGTATTCTGTTTAGTTGACAAACTATCAGATAACATTTCTGTGGATACATCTCCAACAATAGTTGTAAATCTAACTCTATGAGCAGAAATACTATCTGTTAAATTATCTAATCTACCTCGATGAACAGTAATGGAATCGCTAAGTAGCCTGATTCCATTATAATTAAGAGTGTGTGCATTATAATGACTTCCTAGGCTATCCATGATAGCAGTAAACTTTGCATTAACAGCACTTCTTGTCTGAGCTGGTGTCATTCCTATAGTCCATACCTGACTGAATAATCCCAAACTTAATGGAATAAGGAACAATGTTAGAATTAGTTTTTTCATTTGTTGTTTTATTATTTATTGGAATACATATGATTCATCATTATTATAATTACAATAAGCACCTGTTACTAATTGAGTCCAAGCAGTATTATCTGTAACATTAGGTATTGGTGTTCCATTTGCTAACTTAGTACATGCCCAATTTTGTTTTAACCAAACTTGAGTACCTATTTGAACTGTATCATAAATATTACCGTCATCATCAATCAATTGTTCTTCTGAAACATAACCAGTAAGATTATCGCGAACTAAACGTATGGAACAACCATCAGTAGGTGCATAGTCTGTAGAAACAAATAAACTAGAAATACTATATACTTTTTTAGTTCCGCCTATAGTACCATTAGTAGTTGTCCATAAAAATAAAGTTTCTTTTAATGTTTCAAAATCACTACTACTTCTAGTCCCACTACCTAAAGCAGTAAATCCACTTTCATTAGTTCCTGTATTAGGATCTATCCAATACTCTAACCCAACTTCTTTTACTTTAGGTAATGATACACTAATACCACCTAAATAAGTACGCATAGTAGTAATTTCAGTTTGACTAGGAACATGCCAACCAGCAGGTGCAAGTTCAGCTATAGCATACCAATTATATAGCCTACCATGAAGTGATTTTTTCATCCATAATGTTTGTTCGAATGCTCTATTTTCTTTAATACTTCCATAATTATTCCATACCCCCAACCACCAAGGATTTATATCCATAGTTGCCATTAAAATATTAATAGCACGTTTAGTAAGTATCGCATCTTCTTTTAATATTACAATCTCTCTTATATGGAACGGGTCGTAACTATCATATTTAAAAATTGTTCTTTGAAAATCATAACCTATCGCCTCTGAAAATGTTACTGTTCTTTGATTTGCTATACTAGTAAACCAAATGTTATCCGTATCGGCAGCTATATATGGAGCAGTATTCGGACATTGAAATGTCTCACTTCCTGCACTACCTGTAACGGTCAACCAATCATCTCCCAATATATTAGGCATCTTCCCATCAGCTATTTCGGAATTTTTACCATAAAACAATATCTTATCTGACATTGATAGTAAAGTCAAGTTCTGTCTGCCACTATTCTGCAAACCTACGTGCAACTTTCCTAGTTTTCCTATAGTCATAATTTTATGTATTGCTCAAAGTTTACTAAACACCTACGGTTGCTATATTTGCAATACCACCTAAAACAGCTATTTTATCCCCAACATTTACAGGAATCCATATTTCTGAGTTTGCAGCAAGGAAATTCGATACTGCTACTGCTGTAGGATTAACCCCAGATAAGAATCTAATATCAGATCCTACTGCGCATATCCTTGCTATCTGACCATCAATAGCATTACTCTGAGCTGATACTGCAGTTCCATCTACATCGTGAGAATCGTTCAAGGACATAATTGGAACTGGAAGTCCGTGAGCGTCTTTAGGCATTAAAATTATTCTTGGCATTTTTATTCGTATTATGAGTTTAAAGATACACGCTGAAAAAGTATATGATAAAAAGGTTTATTATATTGATCGGTTACGTGTGCTTTTTAAATTAATATTTTACAGAATCCATAACTTTTATGGAAGCCTGGATAACAGTTTTAACATCTCCGTTCAAAACAATAACAACATCATAAACATATGAACCGGCTGGGAGCAGAGTTTCTGTAGAAATAAAAGATAACTGTATCTTGTTGGCTGCGATTGCAAGCGCTTTTGTAAGTACAATTTCCGGATCCTTAAGTTTCTTCCTGATTGTAACTGATGCAGTATAGGCAGAAATATCCACCGATAATCCAGTAGTTTTATTTATGACGGGTATCAGTGCGTCAAATGAGTTCCCTTGATAAAATTTTATATTGTTATCCATATTAATATTATTCTATGTAACCAATAATTTCTTGAGTATCTATAACACCATATAATTCAATGGTTTCTATAGTTCCTTCCAAATTAGACATGGGTTATGATTTAGGATCCTCTTTAAAGAAATTGGTAAGGAACTTTCCAACTATCGAACAAGCGATAAGTGTTATACCCAGCCATTTCAGATCTTCTGTAATAGCATAAGTACCAAGTAGTCCGCCCACTGCGAGTAGTGAGTCGCCGATTTTTCTCCAGATAATAGGAGTAGGCTTGTAAAAATGTTTAGCAGATGCTTTCATGATATGATTTTTTATTTACCAAGATACATTTGGAAATAAAAAACAGGTAGAATGGAGATTCTATATATAAGATTACTTAGACCTTTTGGATATAACCTTGAATATTTCCTTCCACGTATGTGATAGCATATGTTGGTTCTTCTATTTCAACATTGGTCATTTCAGTAATAGCAAGAGCGGAATCTCTAACATATACAGAATAGCTACCAGAACTAAGTCCAGTAAAAGTATTTCCTATCTGCCAAGTACTCCCATCCAAAGAATACTCAAACGGGGAAGTTCCTCCTTCGGCTGTAATTGCGAGACTTCCGTCACTCACTCCCGGAGCTGAGCAGTCGGTTATGTCAACTGAGGTAATTTGCAAGGGGAGTTTGAGGAGGGCGATGTCGATAACGGTCTTACCATTTAAAGTGGCGTGAATTTCCTTACTTGTTTGGCTCCCTGTCTTTGAAACCGTAATCTCAAAGTTTTCATAAAATATATTTGTGTAATAATTATTCACCAGTGCGGGCGATGTGCTTACTTGCTCCAAAACGTCATAACTCACGCTACCATTTACATCCGTTGTATAAGTATAGACATTACCAACATTATCTGTGATAATCACTTGTGCGGATTGTATTGCAACTCCGTCAGAAGTCTTAACTAAAATAATCCCTGTTCTATGAAAGTAAACTTTACCAACCCCTAAACCATAATATGAAGAATGAGCATAAACAGTTTTGCGATTTAAAGCTCTGTTATTATCCACATTATCATAATGGGATTCATAATTACTCATGTGAATAATATCATAACCATACGGACTTTCAATATATAATCCCCTAACTGTTCTATACTCTAAAACATTAACAGATAGGTTTAGCATCATAGCTCCTTGATATAATTTACAGTTGATTAATTCTTTACCTATATTCGAGAAATGCAGCCATACTCCATTTCCCGGAATAGTCATAGTCATATTAGTATAACCAACTAAAATTACCTGTTCTCCTGATAATCCAGGCGACATTAGGTACGTATTATTCAAACCAGTCGGTATATTATTTGCTCCACTACCGCTTAAGGCTACTCCATAAAATACTTGAATTATGATATTGCAGTAACTCGCATTGCTCCTGAGATAAGCCTTATACCAAGTTTGTATAAAATTTAAGGAACATCTTACATAAACAAGCAAATTGCCAAAACTTGCAGAATCCATATTTCCCCAATGACATACTATAATAAAATCAGTAAAGGTAATAGACCCTGAATAAACATACAAAGTACCAAAAAGAACAAATTCCTTAGAGGTGCAATAAGCAACATCCTGAACATCAGCATCTATTAATGCCTGTTTTAATGTTGCTACAGTTTCCGTGGATGCTGTAATTTCAATATAAATCTTTCCTTTTTCTTTAACCTTACACCAACTTGGAAATGTATACCCATCAGCGTAAACTTGTGGATGTTGGGCTGCATTATAACTTACATTAAAAGGAGCTGTAATTACTATATTATTAGTCGTGTAACCGTCAGCAATGTAGATGTGAGAAAACCTTGACGAGAGTCCTTGCCATGCTGTTCCATTAAAAGGCGTCGTTGTGTCTAAATATAGCTTCAACCAAACCGTACCATTAGCATTATCTGTGCACCTATTATGAGGTGTTTCAACTCTAAATGTAGTTGTGTAATCACTAACAAAAGCTCGGGTGATTAAAAATTGATTGTAATTCTCCCAAGTAGTTACGGTATAAGTACCTGCATGAACTCCACCTTCAATTATTAAAGTATCTGCAGCTGTTAAACAATGATTAGTAGCTGTTACTCTTATTCTTCCGCTACCAGCATCAGCAAAACTTTGAATAGGTACTGTTACCTTCCAATATACTGAAATAGATTTATTTACTGTGTCAGTTGTAAAAGATACTACATCAGCAAATGGTCCATCGCATTCATTATAGGAGTTCTGTCGTTTTCCTAAGTACCCTGTAAGATAATATGTAGTATTGGCAAGAAGAGTACCTCCCACTGTTGGTGTAACAGTAAGTTCAGGTTTCCTCCATCTATATACTCTAATAGCCATTACAAAGTATTTAACTCTTGATTTAACATTTCCAATCTCATTTTCTCAGTACGGTACGGGTGCATCATCTTCCCAAACTCCAAGTACTCCTGATCACTCGGCTCAGGCATCAACTGTATCTGGTCGATCTGTGCTTGAAGTTCTGCTATCCTTTGCAACCGTACTTCTTCGGCTGTAGGAATCTTGTATATCTCGAACCCCTCTGGTACAAGATAGTTCCCATTCTCGTCAGTCTTTAAGCCTCCAAGATCAGAGGGGTAGATGAATGATATTTTTTGCATTACCGTAAAATTATATAAAGTGTTATCCCATAGAAAGCAAGAAGTTCCTGCCAGTAGGTGTAATTCTTTACCAGTCTTAGAAGAGCTATTCCAACCGCTAAACCTAAAGCAATTTCCAAGTCTCCTTTATCCACTATTCCAATTAATCCAAATAGTATGCTTAATACCGCAGCCACATAATGAACATCGCCTTCGAGTTTATACTTATACTCTGGAGCAGCCCCGACAAAGAATATAGCAGAACCAGCAAGGAAAAACCAAGCGGAATCCCCTGCTATCATTACTGGTAAAGCAAATCCCCACAATACAAAAGTGAAAATTGCTTTATGCTTTATCTCATAGTAACTCGCTGATACTGATTTAAGGATACCAAAAAGAAAGTAACACCCAAATAAATATGGGGTGAATACTAATATGGAATAGATTGCTGGGTTCATAACTTCATGATCTTTTTAGCCAGCTCCAAGTTCTGCTCGTTGATGGATTCGGCTTTATCATTCATTTCAACTCCTTTTTTGAGAAGCTTAACTTCTGATTCCTCAAAGTCGAATTCTACCTCCGGTGCTTTCGGGTTCCAAGAAACACTACCGTTCTGCAAGTCTTTCAACTCGAACTTGGTATGTTCTTTAGCTGTGAAAGCTACTTTACTCTTCACTACAGCTACTAATTCCATTTCCATCATACCCCCAGATTTAGGGAGTAATGATGAAAATATTAATCTGTCAAGTACTGATAATTGCATTTTCATAATTAAACAGGTTTTTCGTTGTGTCTTTTTTCTTTACTCTCATTCGCTGGAAATTTGTTTACCAGCTTGTCGGTGTTACTTTTCTTCTTTACTGCGAATGCAATAAAAGCTACTGCGATTACTGCAAGAACTACTACTACTAAGATTGTTTTCATTGTGTTGTTTTTATTTGGTTGATATTAAATTAAGTTCCTAAGCTTGGAGCTGCACCTCTATACATTTTCACTATGATGGTATCTCCATAAGTATATGTTACTCCTGAATAAGTTAACGCCACACCTGTCATTTGCGCTCCTGTATCAGCATCAATACCTGATGATCCTGATGAATATTGATCAACTCCATTTACATTAATAATATATCCAATAGGCACTTTTGGGTATTCGAAATTCGCTGTAAAAGTTATATGTATTCCACTTGTAGTATGACCACTTATAGTCCCAGACAATGTAAGATTTGAGTCCCATGATTCCGGAAGAACAACAGCAGGAGCAGCAGCTCTGACTAAACCAACCGCAAATGTAGCGCAATTGGCTGCATCTACACCAAATAGTCCATTATAACCAGCAAGTCTCTCTATCTCCACCCATACACGTATCCATGTACCATGAACCCATTGAGCCACAGTACTTGTTTTAGTTCCTCCATTAGCAATTGAATCGGTCCATACTTCAAACGTAAAATCAGCATTAGGCATAGTTACGGTATATGGTAAAGAAGGATTGGATAAGAATACTTGAACTTCTTTAGCTAAAGCACGGGTATTAGCATTGTGGGCTAACGCTATACTTCCAACAACAACTAACCAAGGTTTTACTATAAATGAAAATGTGTTTTTAAATGAAATACTTCCCTGTGATCCCGAAGGAAGCTTATATATTGTTCCGGTAATACTTGAAGTCCAAGATGCATGAGAATTACTACATATAATAAATTGCATTTCATACGCACCTGTTCCAAAAGGAAGGTCTGAATAGGTAGAATCCCATAAGGTATTATTTACTAATGATGCACTATACCCAATTGTTTTTTGAGCCCCATCAGCATAAGTAGATATTGCTGTAGTAAGAGTTTTAATAAAATATGATGATATTCCAACTTTGCAAATAAGACCAAAGTAATAAGCTCCAAATCCCAGCTCTATCATGGAAGGTCTTAATGCATTTGTAGCAGTAACAAATCTTGCTATAACTGAACCGGAAGCAGAATATCCATTTGGAGCAGCCGGATGCAATGCAGCATATTCGTTTTGCTCTGCACTATTAGCATATACAGGTGGATAAGTTAAATCCGGATTATGCTCGTATCCTCTGAAATCGCCTAATCGAACAGGTTCATCAGGTACGCCACCGGGAGAACCCCCTTGAGGTTTTAGATAAGCCCAGTTAGTAGGAGTATAACTACTCCCTGATCGTAATGGAATATCGTATCCATACTTACCATTTGATGAAGCAGGATAAGTACCCCGAACAGGTTTATACTTACTCCACATATTGACAAGAGCAGATGTGCCAAGTAAAAATAGATTGTAACTGGTAGAACCTATAAGGTTTCTAACAGAAGTTATCGATATGTTTGTTTGTCCTAATGCCATAATTTATCCGTATGCGATTACGTCTCCCGTGACTGTTAAATTTCCACTTGTTGCTAATGTCATTCTTACATCGCCATTTGTTGCAAACATCAAAGGAATAGCAGCATTACTTACTCCTATTATTGCTTTTGAATTGTTTCCACCGAAAATAAGAGCTGATCCTTTGGTCATAGGTTCACCAAAGAGACTACCTGTATTGGCTGTTCCATAGGAATAAAGTCCTAAAGCTGATCCACTTGCATCAGTATTGCATAGTAGAATGTTTCTTGCTGTAGTTCCAGCGGTATTTGTATTTGCAAATTCTGAAACCACATCACCGGCTACTGATTTAGAGAGTATAAAATCTCTTGTTGAAGATGCTATTCCTATAAAAATTCTACCAGAAGAGGAAATCCTCATTTTTTCTTGGATCCCCAAGGCATTTGATGTCCTTGTTCCAAAAACTAAGTTTCCAAAATTATCATTATCTGATGCTTCAAATCCTCCTCTAATACTTGCTAAATCTTCAACAGCTACTCCATGTCTAAATAATAAAGTAGGACCATTATCAGCAACATATCCAGAACCATCAGATAAAATTAATACAGTAGAATTGGATGCTGTATTATGCACATGAAGAGTAGTTTGTGGGGAAGTAGTTCCAATACCTACATTACCTGTTGCATGAATAATACTGAGATTTGCATTAAATGCACCTAAACCATCGACAAACCCAAGATGCAAATTTCTATCCCAAGTACCACTATTAGCACCAAACTGAATAGCTGCACCAGCAACAGGTGTTTTTATTAGAGTATAAGTACCATTACTTCCTATTGATATGTCAGTTGCAAACCTCTTAGCTCCAGTGATGGTTTCTGTTCCTGCTATATGAACATATCCACTATCAGGATGCGATGATTCTGTATGAATATCATACCATGCATTCCAAGTAGAATCTATTCCTTTTCTTATTCTCAACGAAGGAACTCCACCACCATTTACTGCTGTACTTCCAAATGCCATTTGATAAGAAGCATCTCCTGTTGATACTGAAGTTCCTGTATATGGAGCAAAGTGCATTACTCCTGCGTAACTACCGCCTGTACCTACTGCCGATGCATTAGCAAAGAAAAATCTAACATGTTGTCCTCCTTCATAAGTAGGAATATATGTAGCTAATGTTCTATCGCTATCCACACTGGCGACTCTTGATGATCCATAAGCATAATCAACACTAACACCTGCAAGTGTTAATGCTCCTGAACCTCTATTAATAGCAACCGCAGTAGTTCCAAGATACATGGTTTGATTTGCCTGTGCATAACCAGCTGAAGCATGATTATTCCAACCAAAAGCTGTGTTCCAATTTGAAATATTAGTTCCTGTAATTGCATTGGCAACATGTGATGTGCTCATTGCATCGGTAATACCATACCCTGATAATGTGGTAGGTTTACTTATTAATGCAGCGAAAGTATGATTATGATTTACTAAAGAAACATCAATACCACCTACTTCTGGAATCTGTGTAAAATTCCATAATCCTGTAGGTGAGTAATTTGCTGATAAGTTAAAAGCTACTCCACCTGCAATACTAAGAACTCCACCAAGAATAGAGAAGTTAGGACCAACTATAATTCCACCTAATGTTGTGGTTGTTGCAGCTGGCATAGTATCCCAGAATGAACCTGAAGGTGCTCCTGATGCATAAGCTACTACATCTGCTGTAGCTCTTATTTCACCTGTAACATTTAAGTATGAACCATCATAAGTAAGATTAGTATCTCCTTTTATGGTTGTTCCATTGCTCCATATAGCCAACCTTGAAATTGCTGGGTTTACACCAATGGTAGCTTTTAAGTTTAAAGCTGTCTGTTGTGCTGAGGAAACTGGTTTATTTGCATCGGAAGTATTATCGACATTACCAAGACCAACCATTGTCTTTGTAATACCTGATACAGTACCGGTGAATGTCGGGTTATTAATTGGAGCTTTCAACCCTATTGAGGTTGAAACGGTTGTAGCAAAGTTAGGATCGTTACCTAATGCAGTTGCAAGCTCATTAAGAGTATCAAGGGTTGCTGGTGAGGATGCAACAAGATTAGCTATTGCAACACTTATAGCAGAAGTTGTTTCTGCTTTAAGGAAGTATAAAGTATTATGATCATGTGATGCACCTGATACTACCCCAGGCTTAATGGTGAGTTGATCTCCTACATTTCTTTCGAATATCGCAGGATCATACTTTATACCACCCAAAGTAGTAGAAGTAGCCCAAGGCATACTATCCCACCAATTGCCGGGTGCTGTTCCCTGAAATGCGGAAATCTCCCCTGTAGCAATTATATTACCTACAATGGAAAGGGTAGTTCCGTCAAATTTCATATTAGGAGAACCTTTCTGAGTATCGGCATCAGTCCATATTGCAACCTGATCTACTAATGGAGTGCCAGATATATCTGGAACATTGGTAATACCGTAACCAGCTTTTGTGGTAGGTTTGCCAGTTAAAGAACTAAAAGCACCATTGAATGCATCTGTAATACCGTAACCAGAAATTGTAGTTGGTTTACCTGAAGTTATATCAGCCCAAGAGTGCTGATGTGATGCGGGAACTAATACACCTGCTTTTATTTGAAATGATCCTAAAACAACTTCAAATTGAGAGGCATTATACATAATACCACCAAGAGTTGTATCTGTTGCTACAGGCATGGAATCCCACCATGATCCCGGAGCTGTACCTTGAAAGGCTGAAATCTCACCCTGAGCAACTACATTACCCTGAACGAATAAGGTTGTACCATCGAATGTTATTCCCGGAAGTCCTTTTATCGTATCGGCAGTATGCCAAACAGCTAATTGATTTGCTACTGGTACACCTGAAATATTAACAGATCCACCACCACCAACTGCATCGGCTGATAAAACACCATTTGTAATTGTAAGGTTTGCTCCAACCTTTATTACTCCAAATACAGTAGCACTCGCAATAGGTAGATTGTCTATTAATGGAGAAGGGAGCATACCAGAAAACCCAAAAGCTTGAATATCGTAATCACCAGAAAGCGGTTTTTTTACTCTTAGGTATTCATTTGGAAGTCCGGGATTCATTAACTCAAACCATCCATTTGTATCTACAGTACCACCACCTTCATATTCTGGGTGTGCATGTACTAATAGAGAGTATCTCTCATCATGAATATGAGTATCCAATGAATATAATCCACCATGGTCATGACCTAATAAAGAATATACACCGTTATGATTATGCCCAAGTGAGGCATATGCAGAGTTATGATGATGTCCAAGAAGAGAATATACAGAATTATGGTCGTGGGAAATAGGAGAAAACAGTGTAGTTATATCAGAATTACCAATGAATATATGAGCCAGATCATTTGGAGAACTGATCATATTCTTTATATCAACTATAGAAGCATCCGCCAATTCTGATAAATGGAGAATGGATTCATTTATTTTAGCGAACGCCGTCCTTAGAAGATCACCAGATCCATCATTCGGTTGACCCCCTATGTTGACATACTGAATCATTATAACTGTATTTGATCGGACGTAATAAAAGTCATATCCGCAGTAAGCGGAATTGTAACAGGAGAAGAATTCGAATCAAGGATATATGAAGCTCCAAATTCTATCTCGTATAAATACCTATTAAAGAATTGGTCTGTAATAAGATCAAATAAATCCTTATGCTCGATATTCAAAGACATCATCTTAGCCATACTTCCGGAGTTCCTAGACAACCATCCGTCCAGAACAGGTAGGAATTCTGCTTCAGAATTATAATCTTTTATGTTTAAAGAGATACTCATTAGTGTCCGGATTTATAGGAATATTCTCCTGATTCACATATTAATTTAAGGGATTGAATTTTTTCATTTGAGTCCTCGTACTTGTTACGAGAGAAGTCATATCTGGCTGTATACTCAATCATCATAAGTTTCATTACCATATCGCGAAGAGTTTCTATTTCAGATCGAGTTGCATTTTCATCAGATCTCAAATCAGTGTACATATTAATGTACCTTGCAATATGGTCCTCGATCTCGGATAAGCACATTACTCTTCGTGAGTCATTTCTGTCAGTAGTTCCGGTAACTGTACCTTTCATTGTAACTTTATAGATACCTACAGGGAATGAAGGAACATCAGGAAATTCAATTGGAATTCCATCTGCATCTTCATATGTAAAGTACTCTGTTAAGGATCCGCCTGGATATCTATTTGCATCCTTTAGGTCTTCCAATGGAAGAAGAAGAATACTTGCAGTGGATTCTGGTATAGTTAACCAGTTCCACTTGCTTAAATCTAACTTCATATTCGACCAGTACTCAGGATCAGCAGCTGTATTCCAATCGTCAAGAGTACCGAATTTAGCAGCGAATGCTAACACGTTAATAGTTAGTAACGAGTTATCTGGAAATAATACTTCCAGTTTAGGAACATAACCAGATTCACCACCACCATATACTACAGAGTATTGTAGGAGTAAAGCTTTTCCGCCCCAGATATTCGAATTAAATGTTAGACTTGTCATATTAATTTTTTAAAAGAAGGGACGGTTTCCCGTCCCCCTCACATCAACACTAACTAAAACTACAACGCAGCAAATAGAGTTCCAATAGGAGAAGTACCTGCGGTCTCAGCTATATAGAGCATTTTACGCTCTACTTTCTGATTCTTCATTCCTGAAGCATCAACACCACCGGACTGGGCAATTTCAATTACAGTAATGTCATAGTTACCAGTACCAACTTCAGTAGCTGGAATATCGGCAAACTGAACTTTGTTTGTAACACCTTTACCCCATGACATGCACTCAGCTTCGAGGGCTTTTACTTTTGCAGAAGTACCTTGAGAAGGAGTATTGGCATTTGTATAAACTACACCTGCATTTACAAAGTTTCCATTAACAGCTACTCTGAAATGGTTATCGGCAGTTTGACCTGTAAGAACCAAAGTAGTAGTACCAGAAGAAACAACTTTAAGATCTGCATTTGTTCCAATGAGAGCTCTGAAAGCATCACATAAAGTGGTAGCAGTAAAATCAACTCCTTTACGTACAGCTACAAAAGTTTTTGTAGGTAAATTCATTGTTCCAGGAGTAGTATTGATAATTTTCAATATGTACTCATCACCAAGTTTCTGTACAGCAGGGAAAGTTCCTGGAGTGATAGTTGTTACCTGTTGAATTCCAGCATTGTAAAGTAATTTGGATACTTTAACAATCTCGTTGTTGGTAAACTCAAAAGAAGTTTCGATGACACCATTTGCCTTTTTATTCCATAACTGATATGGAGATTTGGTAAATGAAGAAATAACATGAAGAGAAGTTGCAGCCCCACGACCTACGAAAGAGGTGGTGGAGTTTGCTAATGATCCTATTGCAGTTGCAGTAACTCCAATTGGAAAGGCGACCATAAACTGTTTCATTGTGTAAATTTTAAATTATTATTCAGTTTCTTTATTTTCAAGTGAGTTTCCCTGGTACCTTCCCGACTCTATAATTTCGAGTATATGTTTCACTGTCATATCCACGATTTCAGAATGTGTGTGTGCAGGTAATTCACAATCAGAACTTGAAGATAAACTCATGGGTTCCGGTTTCCTAATAAAGAACATATTCAGCTCTTTTAATAGAAACCTTTTACCAGAGTATCCTATAATTGTATTGTTTCTAATCACACAAACAGGAGAAGATTTAGAGCTTTCTGCAAACGGATTATCGAGAAGTTTTATCAAAAACTCATGTTCAAGTACTCTAACTGGAACATTAAGTCTGGTTTTATTGAATAGACTTCCGGAAATCTTGGTCCAGAAAGTCCCATTATAATAAAGCACGTCATTAATAGTAGCGGTATTGGGAGTTGCAAGTGCCATTGGGTAATTTGCAAAATCTCCTTTTGCTCCTATAAGTATGAAGTCTCCAAGTTCTGGATTTGCCAAAGCAGCAGAAGCTGGATCTTTAGTACCTCTGTATTTAAGTTCAAACTTGCTGGTCTTTAGTATCTCGCGATTTACTTCGAATATAGACCCGCTTATACTAACAGGAAACATAACATCCTCACTTGTAGGAAATTGGTAAGTAATATTATCCAATCCATCAGGATCATCTGGTAGAATTCTGGCTGTAGAAATAAGAGTCTGGAGATCCATCAATCTCTTTTGAGTCTCTTCGAATCCAACTTGCTTGGAATTACTAAAAGCAAAGAATCTCTGTTTGATAAAGCGCTCAGCCATATCATTAAGAAACATGTCTTTCTCTTCCGGGCGCACATCATCTACTACAAAAGCATTAATCTTCTGTATTTTCTGATCGATAGCGATATGCATTTCACTGATAGTCATCGTATTACTTTATTAAAAATAGTAGAATTACAACAGGTATATATCCTAATTTCCAAAGAGCTAACTTAGTTTTAGTCTCCTTAAGTTTCGTTTCTGTATCATCCAAGTTAAGTTCGAGTTCTTGATTTACTTTCTCAAGACTTATATTTTTTGCCTTCTCCGCTAAAGCGTTTTCCATGGATACTTCTAACATATTTCTATAGTTATCTACCTGCCCATAGCATATTACAATTAGAGAGTCCTTAAGTACAGACTGCTTCTGAAGACGCGATAGCTCCACGAATTTTAGATTCGCATTCTTAATATTTTCAGATGGTACAAAGTATCCTTTGATACTATCGTTTGTCATCTGTTTCAGCTGAGAAAAACACAGCGTGTTGATCATCAGACCAAGTGCCCATAGCACCAACAACTTTCTCATACTTTGAATTTATTTCTTTGTTTTTAGACTCTAAAGAATCTCTTAAATACCATAGTTCTTTGGTTACTTTACTTAAGGAATCCAGTATAACACTGTCCTGTTTAATTCTCAATTCAAGAGAATCCCTAATGAATTTGCAAGGATCCATATCCGTAGGAGGTTTATGAACATTCGGAAGCAGTACGATAAAGAAGACAAGCACAAGAGTTAAAATAATTATACGCTTCATTGTTCTATTGTTAATATTGACTTAATGATAGCATTGGCAATGCGCTGCCTGAAAGAACTATTCAGGAGTTTCTTGGATTCTCCAAGAGTATCCATAAAGAAGTTCTCTATAAGTACAGCCGGCATCTTTGTATTTTTAATAATGTAAAAGTCTTCTTCCTTATCAGGATCCCCGTCAGACATGTCCAGTCTGAATTTCTCTTCCCGGAATTCAGCTTTGAATACTTTGTAGAATTTAGTAGCTATTCTATCAGAAGCTGTTTCACCTTTTGTTGTGAATATTTCCCATCCTTCTCCACCACCTGCATTAGCATGAACGCTAATTAGAATGGAATTCCGATCCGTAATGAATATCGTGTTGGCTCGTTTAACTCGTTCCTTAAGAGAGATATCATTTGTTTCTGGGACCAGAACTGTATGAGTTATCCCTCGGCATGTAAGAAAATTGGCTACTCTTTCTACTATATCTCGATTTAGTTCCCATTCAAATAGTTGACTTCCGTCGACCCATATCGGGGATCTCTTACCAGGAGTATCTTCTCCATGTCCGTTGTCCAGTATCCAGTGGTATTGCATGAGGTATAAAATTAACCCCCGAGTTAATCCCGGGGGTATTATTACTATTTCTTTTCGAATTCAGCAAGACGAGCTTTTAGTGTTGCAAAAACATCACTATTAGCTTTATCCTGTATAAAAATTACAGCTTCTTCCATTGTATTACCAATGGTCTGGTCGCCATTCAAAATAGCAGTTCCAACTTTTCTTAAGACCTCTGCAGTGATGCAGCTGTTAATAAAGAACTTGGTCTCCAGGTTTGCATCTGCAAGAATCTCCATAAATCCGGTAGGATTCTTTTCGACGTATTCTTCAAGGATAAGTTCCCACTCGGACTGATCTCTTTTAGCATCAAAGATTCCGGCGTTAACCATAACCTGTTTCATCTTACTTTCTGAAGCTGACAGTTTAATGAATTCCTTGTAAGCACCTTTTTTCTTGCTTAAGGTTTCTTTCTTCGCGTCCATAATGAGTTTAGGATTCTCCATGATGAACTGGCAGTCATTTTCTGTTTCTTTAGTAGATGAAACCTTTGGGTTTGCTTTTGCAAATTTCCATTTGATGTAATCCAGAGGGTTCTGCGGAATGTCGTCATCCATGGTAACATCCAGGATAACCGGCTCATCGAGTTTCACATTGATCGAAAGATTAGCGAAGAACTCGTTAACCTTATTGTAAAACAAAGGATCGGTATCATTGGTACCGAGCAGAGAGGGGAGAAGGGTTTTCTTTTCCTTCAAAGTCAGACCGCTGTTTATTTCGCCGGTCTTTGTAAAGGTTGCTCCGATTTTCTCATGACTATCGGTGAACAACTCTTTTGGTAAATTCTTTTTTGATAATTTGCGTTTGATGTAGATTAAATCTTGTGCCATTGTGTTTGTTGTTTTTTGATGTGAGTATTAACAAAAAGAAGTAGCCCTCCGAAGAGAGCTACTTTTTATAAGAACATTGACTACGACATTACGCAATCAAGGGTTAAGCAATTGGTTGCTCTGCGAATTGCAACTCCGGCAGCTTTCATGAAGTGTACGGATGCACCGTCAACGTCAGTAGCGCGAAGAGCATTTCCAGAGAATCCTGGAGGAATAGTAGAACCTGCAACAGCCCAACGAAGCATCTCACGACCCTTCTGTGTTACGAGCTTGATGTTTGATTCACCATCATATACAGAATGGTCAACGAAGATCATTTTGTACGATTCCAAAGGAAGACCGGTGATAGGGTGTTTATCTGAGTTCAAAGCGCGAGCGCCGTGATCCAGAAGAGGAAGATGTCTCACTGTGATAGTGTGACCATCGATGTGCTGATAGCTTGTGAAGAATCCACCAAGGGTGAGGTTTCTTCCACTACCAGTTACGAAAGATTTTGGATCAGTGTTTTTGATGTATGCTCCAGCGCCCAATTCGCTCTTCATAGCATTATCAAATTCTTCTAATCCACCGATACCTGAATAAAGCAGGATGTTCATCTGTGAAGCATCTGAAGCACCGTAGAGAACGTCTCTTACAGCATTTTTCAGTTTTTTAGCTGTCAGGATTGCATACTGATCAGTATTAGGAATTTGGTCGATAAGACCTGAACCCAAAGGAATCACGTTCCCGTTTTCATCTTTTAAGTGGATTGCTCCAGCGGAATCCCTGTTGTACTTGGAATACCAAAGATTGTATTCTACTTCTTCTTTCCAGCGAAGCATGTGCTGGTACTCTTCGAAATCATACCATAAGGTAGTTTTCTTTCCATCGATGTTGAACTCTACGTTCACAACACGGTTAGGAATGTTTCCTTCATAACGATAGGATTTCCTGATGTGTGTGATCTGGTTACGCATCTTGGAAGGAGCAACCCAATGTGATTCATTACCTCTTGATCCAGATGCAGCAACAGGAGCAAACAGAGATACGAAGTTTCTACCAATAACGTCGGCGGAAGCAAAGAAATCTGCTGGGTCATTACTTACAATCTGAACAGGGTATTTGTAACCACCTTGGACAGGAATAGGATCAGCCACGATACGAGCCTGCTTTCCAGCGGGGTTCTCGATAATGTACTGTCTTACGAACCACTTTTCAGCGAAAGTGATTTCGAAAATAGAGAATCCCAGACCGGTACCTGATACAGCGATAGCTTTTACCGCTTTGTTTAGACGACCCATTACTGGATAATCATATTCGATACCATTGATCTGTTTTACATTACCCATACCTTCAGTCAAGAAGGAAAGAGGAAACCTCTTGTCTTCGCGACCTGCGAGATGAGTAAGTACAGGAGAAAGAACATCGGGTTGAGTCAGCAACGCATTCGCCAGGGAATTCTCGTCTGTCATGCTCTCCGCGTTCCAGGTGTCTTCGTAAAGACGCAATTTTGAAACATTGTCAGAAGCCATTGTACTTGGTTTTTAAATTATTAATAAAATTTATTTGTGCCAAGTACCATGGCAAACAATGCTTAACTCTTTATGTGTGCTAATGAATACCTTAGAAGATACTCTCGGTGCTCGGTAACTGAACCTGTCTTGTAGGTTTAGTAACTGACTTACCCATTCTGTTTCCGGTACTCCCGGTATTAAGTTTATCTCTTAAAGTTTGAGCCTGAATGGTTTTAGCTTTAGCTGTAACCAAACTTCCCAAATCAAGATTTTTATAGAACATGTACTCCAAAGCGAGTACGGTCTGTGTATCCATTTCTTTTCGAGCTACTGCTCTGGCTGTATTTCCCTGTTTGTCTACAGGTTTATTAATCCAATCGTAGAACTTTTTCTTTTCAGTTTCAGGAATCTTTATTCCTTTAAGTTCTCCACTTTCAATCGTCTTTTGAATTGTTGACCAATAAGCAACATTCTCTTTTTCTCTTTCAGCTGCTGCTTTAGCTTGAGACTGAACTACCTGAGCTCTTTCTGATTCTACCAAAGTAGAAAGTTTAGTCTGTGCTTTCTTGCTCTGCTTGAAGAGAATTCCGGTATCCTCGTAGTCCTGTAGAGTCTCATCGATCTCAGCTTTATCGTATCCCTGTCTTTTAAGAAGATCCGATAGAACAGCTTTCTGGGTTCTTACATCGTCCTCTTTAAGTTCAGCTGATACATAATCAGTTTGTGCTTGAGCAGTGTGATATTTAGAAGGATCTCCTCCGTCCATTCTGTACTGCAAGTATTCCTGAACGTCAGGAAGTTTTTCAAAGAGCTCTTCAAGATTCTGCATTGCCATTTGCTCTGCTGCCTTCTTAGTGAAACTTATAAGACCATCTTCAGTGTCTTCGTATGTTTCTCCTTCTTCAAAATTGATCCCGAAGGTTTTAGCCATGGTACCAATCAATCCTTCTCCTGGTTCGTCGTCTGCTTGGGTATCGTCTTCTACTTCATCCTCTACAGGTTTAGTAGTATCCTTTGGCTTATCAGCCGGCTTAACAGGAGGAATTGGTTTATCATCCAAATCATCTATTCTTTCCGGATCATCTATACCATCATCCCCAGAAGGTTTTGCTGGAGGCAAATTATCGCCTTCAGTAATCATGTCCATGAAGGACATTTTGTCGAGTAAATTTTCAGCTTTTGTTGTCATTGTTGCGTTGAAATTAAGTTAATGTGTGATGTTTTATTATTTTAGCGTTATGTGTTATATACTATAGACTATTTTTTCTTGTCGAATTTGTTCTTGTTCTCTTTGGCTATCTTAAGCTGGGTATCGATCTGCTTATCTTTAAGCTGAAGTTCTTGCTTTTTAAGATTAACCTGGTCCATTCTGGCGGAGCGTTTCTCGGATAGATCCATGTAGAATTTCTCCCTGTCCAGATTTCTCTTCTCAAGTTCGTTGATATCCATCTCTCCATTCCCGTCTATGTCGGATCCAAAGAGTGTAGCATCGATCTTCATCTGCTCTACCATTATTTTACCGTCGATATCGACACGCTTAAGTTCCATCTCATGTGCTTGCTCGTCCTCGCGCTGCGCAAGTACCATCTGCTGTAAGAGTTGTTCGTGTTCTTGCTGAGCCTGTTCAGAAGCTGCTTGCATAGCTTGTTCTGCTTCCTCTACCTCACGGAGTTTACGCTTGATCTGGGCAAAATTGGATCCCTCGAGTATCTCTGCAATAGTAGAAGGCTTAGCTTTATTCTGTGCAAACTCGAGTGCGAGTGATCTAAGGTTATTAAGTTTGGCAACTTCTTTAGCGGAATTCACCACAAACAGTCCTAATTCAGAAGAACAGAACTCATCGGGATTAATATCAAAGAACATTGTTTTATATTCCGAATTGATATACGATCCCTTCTTTCCTTTACTCCATGCGATTTGTGAAACGTCCAGAAGTCCCTGAAGATCTTTCTGTTCGGCGGTCTCAAATTTCCGGAAGATCTCTTCTGTAATAACTGAAGATTGGGTCAGCGCTTGTTCGGTAACTCCTTTTCCATCAGATGCCAGAGCCTGTCCTTTGCGTTGACGATTGATACCAAGTGACTCTTCCCACTCCATCTTGATTACCTCGAGAAGATTTAGCTGAGACTCGATGTATTTTCCGAGTGACATATCCAATACCTGGAATCCATTGAACCCTACTTTCTCTCCGGCATTTCCTTCAGCTGTAGAATCGACGTATGCAAATCCAAGAGCATCAGCATGATACATAAACTTATCATGAGTCCATCCATGGCGCTTAGGAATCATATTGATTTCCATAAGCATAATCTTATCCTTGTTCTTGGCTACAGAAAGTTCCATTCTATAGTGGAATATATTATACAGCACCTGATATGGAAGTCCGAGAGATACCACCGATATATTTTCTGAGTTACGATCACTAAGCGCTCTTCCGTTGTAAGGAATCTTACACTTCGAAGGATTATTCATAGTGGTCCTCTGAGCTTTGATAGGAGCAGATTCGGTATAAATATTTCCGCCTATCTTATATCCTTCGAATACTTCATTCAACCATTCCCATTTAATTTTTTCTTCTTCAGCCAGCTTGTAGAATTCCGATACCACCATTTCTTCCATTTCACCTGTAACAGGATTAGGATAGGTTACAAATCCGGTCTTGGTCATGCTCTTCCAAGTAAAATGAAATACATCATGGTACTCTGCATCGGAAGCATTTGCATATGCTGAAGCTACGCCAGGTAAATTGAAGCTTGTTGTACTATTGGTTCTGGATCCACCTTCCAGATAATCAATATCTTCTGGAGATAGTATATCATGAAACTTATCCAGGATATCGTTAGTAGTAAGCCTATTCCTACGAATAGCATACCTGCCATCCTCAATGAATACCACGTCCGGAGATTTGTCATACGCAAGATCAAGTGGGTTAATAATTTCATATTCAACATCATCAAATGAAACTCCTTTGTAGGTAAAGACATATCCAGTTACCAACCAGTCAAAGAATCCAAGCATGAACTTGTCTTCTATGTCGAGATCCGCCATCATGATTTCTATGGCTTCTTCACCCATAATAGCCCGGGTATCCTTGTACTTCTCATTGAATTCGCGTACCACTTTCTCTGGAGGAGGAACTTCTTGAGATGGACTCTGGGTATCTACTCCCTGTGCGTTAAGCTCATTTATATACTGTTGGTATACATTTCGAATAACTTCCTGCTTCTGCGCATCGTTCTTCTTGATAACCGTATCCGGATTCTTAGCTACCACATGATAGTTAAGAGGTCTGCGGGATTTCTCTCCAAGGAGAATATCAATAACCGGTTTGATGATATTGTAATTTCGGATCTTAGCCGGGAATTTCTTTGTCTTCCACTCTTCGGATTTATATGGATCCGTCACATAATCGTACTCCATCAGGTTCAGGGTACCATTATAGGCATCGTAATATTTTCCAAATTTGGAAGAGGTAGAAGGGAATTTGGCTTCTGATAGAAGTCCCTCCATACAGGCAATTCCCCAATCCTTATCTTTCTTGGATCTTGGAAGCCGTTGTTGTGGTAAAATCGTGGAAGTTTTCATGAATGCCAATTTATATGCCTTATACTTTTTTTAGTTATTTTACTGCTTTCCTTATTATAGAGACTATTTTAGAAGAAATCCCGGGAGAAAAAATCGTCCTGCTCCACATAATTATTCTCCACAACCGGTCTTAACATCTCATCTTTGATATAATACATACCCACAAGTAGTGCGGATACCCTATCGTAGTTACCTTTCCGGTAGTATCTGATAAGTTCATCCAGCAGTGGAATGTCATATATAAAATGTAGATTGAGCGATTGTTTTCCGTCCTCTGTTTTTCCTCTTGGAGTTACCAACCAGTCCCTGAGATAAATCTCTGCCTGAGCTTTTCTCTCTTCGGAACCCATACTCATCCCGTACTTACGTCCGAGTTTTCGAATGTTGATGTTGTGAGTCTTATCGATAATTTCAACTTCGCTCTTTAGCCATCCAAGTTTCTTGAACCTCTTTGCGTATCCGATAACGTCTCCGCGGTCATTCTCAAATCCGATCTTGGCATTGTAATACTCTGCCAGTAGGAACAGATTCATGTTATACTCATCCTGAGTCTTTGGTCTACCGACGTAACTTGCAACAAGCATGTCATCCGGACCAGATATATTGTTGATCTTCTTATACACAAATGCGCTACCAAGGGAAGATCCTCCATCGGTGTCGTTACCATACGGGTCATGAAAGATCACATACATTCCATCGGGTATAGAACCGTCATGGCTTCTATATGGGACTTGGTAAACTACCAATCCACCGGTCAGATCCTCGAGTCTATTATGCGGGAACTTGGTGATAATGTGCACGTTCTGGGATGGAAGAAACTTAATTCCGCTATCTTTTGTTTCGGATAGGTATCCAGGAACACCCATACTCGAGTATAGATTCTTACTCTGTAGGTATCCTCTCCACTCGTTAAGTTGGATGGTAGGGAAGATGTTATTGCTTGTACGTAAGAAAGCTTCGCGGGGACAATTAGAATACTCCGTGATATGCTTATCATATACAGCGCTGCTCTTGGCGCTCTTCTTGATAACTTCCCTTTTCTCTAATTCGTACTGCTCTGCTTCATCCTGAAGAGAGTTGCCATCTCCATCGATGAATCCGATCTTGTTAAGTTTATCCGGGAAGAAGAATGAGCATATAGAACCATTCGCTCCTTCATCCCAAGTATTGTTGTACGGAAGGATATTGTAGGGTTCTGGATTATAGAACATCTCTTCCATATCGATGGTACCGCCATCCATATCTCCACCGGTTCCGAATATTACGATCATTCCTGTTGTTACAGATCCATCCTCTACAGTAGGTTTTGTAGCCATGAACGAATCCTTCAGGTTATTGAATTTTCCACCCTCTTCGAAAAGTATAAGCTCGGAGTCTTTCCCGCGGGCAGCATCCGGATTGTCTTTGAAGGTAATGGCTATAACATCGGACTTATATCCTTTTTCAATAGGTTGTCCATTGATGTATTCGAAGTAAGATGCCCTGACATGTTCTTGTTTGTTTACTCCCTGGCGACGTTTTACCCAAGCTGTGTGCTCGTTGTAGAAGTTCATGTAGTTGATCGCCATGGTCATCGTACCTTTTGGATATAGGTACTTCTTCTCAAAAGCTCCAATCAGTGTGGTTGAATTCCGGACCGTATTGTAAGTGTTAGCACAGATCTTACCGTTCTTGTAAGAGAACCCTTTACGACGAGACTTGGCTATCAGCATGTGATGTCCGCCATCTAGAAGAGTAGGAGTATTGATCAGGTTAAGATCCTTTACCTTATCTGCAGCCATTCCGAACCTACAGATCTCAAAATTCCAGAAGTAGTCGTAATCTCCATCCCAAAAATCCGGGAAGGTGAGAATCTTTCGTCCGGTCTTAACTCGGTTCTTAACTAAAGTTGCCTCTTCGTTCTCAGTTTGAGTAAGTCGGATCTGACCGAAATTCAAATATGCATAGTGATGACCGGTGATCTTTACACCGCCGACAGAGTATCCTTCTCGGATACGAATGTTCTGTTCGTTCCAATAATCCATCCATGGAAGACTCCCAGCTGGATCCGGGCAGTAGTACCCGTACTTTAAAAAATGTTTTGCCTCGGTTCTAAATAGTTCCGTGTTTACAAACATCTAATTACATTAGTCTTCGAAATGGGTAGCTCCACCCCCTCCTTTGATTCTGCGTTCGTTGCTCTGCTCTTTCTTGACTTTTTCCTCCAACTCTTCAATAGTGGAGACTGCTTTTGGAAGTTTACTCGATAAATTTAGAAGCCGGTCTATGTTGTCAGCAAGTGCGGACAGTATATCCAGATCGGCATCTCCATCTTCCGGATCACTCTGCGCTTGCATCATGTCCTCGATGTTTTGTTGCATTAGTTTAATAACCTTCGTTGATGTGAGAAGGGACTCTTTGATTGCCTTAAGACTCTTTACAGATGGAGTTTCCATTAACTGTTCGTACTTAGCTACTGCGTTGATGATAGCTTGGTCCGGAATCCAGTCTGGGTCAAACCCCAAATCTTTCTTTACTACACCAAGTCTCTCCTCGCCACTGTAGATGGTGTAAGGACTTTTGTAGTCTGTAATAAAATAAATATAAGAGAACTCCTGGACAGCTACTCTTTTGTGAGAGTCCTTGTCCCGGGTCCAGATAACAGAGAATTCGGGGATTAATTTAATCTCCGGAGTCACTGTCACTTTGTACTTCTCTTCTTGGAATAGACTCATATTTTTTAATTTTTCGTTCTGCCATACTTTGATTGATCTTCTGTAGTCTGAATGGGTTTACCATAAACTTACCCAGGTACGGAAGAGATATTGCCTCGAATCCACTGTGCTCAATCATATGCGCCGTATACTTACTTTGGGTATTTACTATAGAATAAATCTCCTCAAAGGAAGTACCCATATCCTTTGCTATCTCTTTCATCAAGACAGTCGATAGATCCTTATAGTACTTCGGTTTCGCCATAGTTAAAAGTAAATTGTATCCCCTTTTTATAATGATTTGGATGAAGCATCGGGTGCAGATCGTACTTAGATTTAGCCGGTATGATCACCGATTTCAACTTTAACTTCTTAATATAATTATTAAGAACCGCTACATTGGCAATGCCAAGCTGTTCAGATACTACCTTTCTGGAAAGTGTTGTTCCTATTAGATCTGGATTATACTTAATAAACGCTACTAAAATCGAGATCTCCATATCCGTAAGATTGAATATGCCATTCATAAGAGTTACATAAGTCTTAATGTAATCCTCCTGCTTTATTTTAAACTGGATATTTTTCATGCGAATTTTTTACGGTTTGTATTTTGTTGCTTAATCTCTTCTTTAAGAGTCTTCGTACATCTTTAAGCATCATGATCATGACTTCGTTCTCTGTGGAGAATCTACTCTTCTGAAGACTGTACATCCTTTCAATAAGCATATCAACCACTTCTTCATTTGTAGTTCCGGGCTCATATGCGCCCTTCTCGTTCTTATAAGTGAATTGAATAAGTTGACCATCTTCTGAATTGAAATTCTTCAGTTCATATACGACACCCTCTTTCTTGCATACCATACAGAATAATATTTTGTTTAAAGCACAAATATACATAATTAGTATAGCTTATGCAACACATTATTCTGTTTAATATGCAAATAGGATATAAAATCGATCTTAGGAAGTTACCACTGAAGCTTCTTACTCTGTTCTCTAAGATGCTCCCTGGATATTTTAATGTAAGGACGCATTGCCCGAAAGTCATGATGACCGGACATAAGCATTACGTCTTGGACAGCTATTCCTTTCTCAAGGGCAAGTGTTACAAAAGTCTTTCGTGCAGTGTGAGTAGTAACCTGTTCGAAGAATGGTACGAGAGTTCTACGTCTGGTCTTGGAATCGTAGAGTTCTACTGCCCGAATGATATTTAGGATCTTGAATAGTTCTTTCAGTTGCCAGTTATAGACCGGATTCGGAATCTTTGGAGTAGTCGCTCCATAACGAACCAGGACCATATTGGCTGCATTAACAAGCGGGGCTATGGCATCTCCGCCGGTTTTAATCTGGTTGTAAGCAATCACTCCATTGTCCACCCAATAGTCCTTGAAGTTCTGTGAGTCCGAATAGCGCATTCCTGTGCAGCAGCAGAACACAAATAGATCCCGAGTTCTTCTAAGGTACTCCGGAACATCTTCGGATTCAATTAAGTATTTCAGTTCCCCTTCATACAGAGGGTGTACGTTATGCACATTCTTCCACTCGTAACTGAAATGTGTCCTTGGTAGTTCCGGATACGCCCACTTGTAGAACGCGGTCAAGCACCGGACATGTTTATTGATGGTAGACTCTGAAAATACATTGATCTCGGTTTTGTCCTCGTCCTTCAGGTTCTTTTTCTTTAGTGTAAGAAATTGAATGTACCTGCCGAACTGTACTTGTTCAAATCCTTTGAATGTGATATCATACTGGTCCATCTTACAATACTCCTGCAGTCCACTCTTAAACTGATTATAGTTGTTGATCGTAGTAGGAGATCTGGATATTCTCTTAGTATTGAGGTACTCCTCGAACATGTCCCAGAATGGTTTGTAGTGACTCTCAGGTTTACCGAAGTCATCTGGGGTTACTCCAGTTACTTTAAAGTATTCTCTTCGTAGAGCATGTACGTCCGGATACACATTGGCTGTTCTTAAGCGTGAGTTAGCCGTGAACATATCTTGGAGCATTTGATTGATCTTATCGGTCTTAGGTTTAAACTGAGGATCCGATGGTCTGAGATTCGGAATAGGATTCTTAGGATCTGATACTTGAAATCCGGTGGTTACTTGGAATTTCTCACCGCCATGATAATATATCACATAGATATACCCACGTTGTGCTATTGTAGTAAATTTTCCCATGCTGCTAAAATGTAAAAACAAATGTAAACTAAAAAAGAGCAGCTTTAAAGCAGATTTGAAACTTAATTTTTTAGCTTTGTTGAAACTTCGGCAGTATAGACGTGGCGTGGGATATGCCTGTCACGCCGAGGGTCGCGGGTTCGAGTCCCGTCCGCACCGCCAACGCTTACAGAGTAGCTTGTAACACAGGTAGTTACAGAATCGGAAAGAAAAAAGCAGCTTTAAAGCAGATTCAGAATGCAAAAACCCAGGTCTTTTAGGTCTGGGTTTTTTCGTTTAGCATTTGCCAGATTTCTTACTGGTCTTCTTCGGTGCAGCTTTCTTTGTTGCCATCTGAATTGGATTTAGGGTTATTACTATCAACTGTCTCAAGTTCTTGGGATATCTCTTCTGTAGTAGATGGAATATCTGGTCTGCCTCTAACCAACTTGGTTAATTCCATACTTGCTTTTGAGGTTCCATTGGTATGCTTTATCTGCCTACAGGTGCATTGGTAGAAGAATACCCATCTGCATTCATCCTCCAAATAAACAACTCGTAGATCCGTCGTCTTTCTGCACCGGGGACATACTCCCATCTTAGGAAGATCTCTTGCACAATAGTTAATACTCATCTGAAGTCTTTGAGCTATATCTTGCTCCTGGGTAGGTTGTGTAACTTGTTCTTCCATAATCTTTAGTTTGTTTCGTACAAGTGCAATACGGTGACCCCTTACGTATAAACGTATACTATATTATACTATATATATATAGTTGTACGCAGATATACCATATTGCACATTTGTACAACCTCCACTATTTAGTGGTCTTTTTAGCTGGTTTAGCCTCTGCATTTGCCTGGCTATCAGCAGTTTGAGCTGCATTCACCATAGTGTCTGTTTTCGGAGCTTTTTCAGCCTTACCAAATTTAGGAGTTTCATTACTCAGAACAGCTTCTACTGTGTTCATAGTCAGGTCACTGAAGACAGCTTCTTCCAGAACGCCATCATTTTCCATAAAGATTTTCATTTTCATTGTAATTGATTTTTAAATTAATATTCGCACTCTTCAAATTCTTCTATCGGCTGCTTCTTATAGGAAACTCCGGTTATCTTAAATGACTTATACAGATATGCTTTTGTTTGATTACGCATTTGCCGGCGTATAACCACATCCGGTTCTTGCTGGTAGTCATAGAATTTACTCACCTGACGAATCAACGCATAAGGATCATACCTATACAGACTTGCTGCGTGTTTCTTTGTTCCTACTCGAACTATGATTCCAAGTTCCATAAGATAATCAAGTGACTTCTCTACACGTCTTCTTCCAAGTCTGAGCGATTTCTCTAACTGGAGAGTAGTAGCTCTAAATACTCTGGTTCGAGAATTTATGGCTATTAGTGTAATTTTTTCGAACACTAAGATTGTGTCCAATTCAAGCTCAGGATTATACATATCCAACCGCTTGTAGTTCACTGCTAAAGGACTAAAATAATCTACGAATTTTTCCATATGATTTTGCTATTGATGAAGTACAAATATAAACCTTTTTTGAATTTAAACGAAATATTATTTGGTTTAAATATACTTTTTATATATGTTTGTAGAATTAAACAGAAGAATGTTCTTTGACGTATTGATAAACAATAAAGCGAAAATTAAAAATCAATTCTGAAAAAGTAACCCGGGGTCGAGGGGATCGAGGTTGGAGATTTACTCCGGGTACTTTTCATAAATATACAAAATATTAGTTGCACCTGCAACAATCGGATACGATAAACTTCACGCTAATGCTATACGATAAAAACAAAACAAAATTCCATCTGGGGGACAAAGTAAAGGTCATTAAATATGGTCATCCTTACTGGCACCATAAATCAAATATGAAAACTCTTTCATTTCCTATAATCGAAGAAACTGAAAATCTCATTATATACGATATAAGTTCTGATATAGTAGGACAAGTAGGTACAGTAAGAGATATTAACTCTCGTTACGATGGAAAAAATACCTATGCACTTGACGGTATTCCTGACAAGACTGCTTGGTATTATGAAGAACAATTAGAATTAATACCACAATAATATGAAGTATGATACAGAAAGAATAAGCAAGCTCTCACAAGAACTATGCACATACGAGTTCTTCGAGCAGCATAGAACCGGAGTAATGGAAGATCCACACATGAGCGGAATAGTTCTCTTTACTATAGAAGAGTGCTCCGAGGTCGATGCCTGGATTCTAAGCGAAACTAATAACATAGGAAGACATGGACTAATGCATAAGCGTAATTCATGGGAATCACCAAATGTGAGATACAGAAAGAAACAATCTAAATCCAATACAGATGATACTAAAGTTCAGGAAGAAACCAGTAGTAATTGAAGCTATTCAATTCAGAGATGATTCTAACACAGTGCTCGCTATACAAGCATTCATGAATACTCATCTTATCGTAAGCTATAAAGATCCATTGCACACCAAACTTCTAATCGAGACTCTCGAAGGAACTATGGAAGCTTCTGTAAATGATTGGGTCATCAAAGGAGTAAACGGAGAATTCTATCCTTGCAAACCAGACATATTCGAAAAGACCTATGAAAAAGTTTAACCCTATACCATGGTGGGACAGGAACTACAATCTCCTGTTCCATCGCTCTAAATGTATGAATCTCGTATTCATGGGTAACTACATTGCTTACAATGATTGCATCTTCAACGGTACTAACGTATGCAGATGTCTCGGTAATGGATGGTTCAAGATTATTGATGTTAAACCAATACTATAACCGCTATGCCAGACATATCTTTGTGCACAAACAATAAGTGTCCGAGGATTAGAGATTGCTACAGACAAACTGCTATAGCTGATCGTACTCAATCCTACACTTGGTTCGAAGCTGAAGGGTGTACTAAATTTATTAATAATAGAAACCGATGACATATAAAGTATTTCCTGATTATGCACTTATTGAACTGCCTCCAATTGCAGAAGAAAACTATACAATCCAGGGAATAGAGTTATGGACGCAAGTTCGTAAAAAACACACTGATGGATTGTATTATTATATCTTAGTTGGATCTCGAATCCAAATTGAAACCTTTGAATACGAACGGAATAAATCTAAAGTAACTAATGAAGCTATGGTCTACTTCTTGAAAGAAGTCTACAACGCTATACTATTCCATGTGATAGATCCTGATTTGAAGAGAGATCGAGATGGTACTCTAATCTACGTGAGAGATAAGGATCAGAGAGATGAGAGGGAAAGAATTTTTTCTAAAAAATTTTAGGATTTATGTGAGTTGGGATACCACATCTCAAAAACACCCTACCCTCATCTTACAGGATCGAATACCCGGTCTCTGTTTAAAAATCCCGATTATGCAGATATTGAGAAGTTCAGTTAAGATGCAATCAGGCATCTTCGAGTATACCAACAAAAAAGGTGAAACTCGTAAAGGTAATGTTATTACCCTGAGAAATGGTGTTGAATTGTTTCACAATGCTAAAGCAGAAGAAACAGTTATCGAATATGAATCGTATGCCGTTGGTGAGATTATACCTTGGGATCCTACGAACAAGTTCGATAAGCCTTTCAATAAATTGAAAGGACAGATTAATGCGCAGTTCGTTGCCCTTGGCAAAGAGCACGAAGCAATCGTAGAAAGTGCACTGGTTTAACCAGTGCTTTTTTTATTGTGTGCTACACATTAATCTATGAAACCTGTTCATATCCCATTTACATTCTGCACTATCATGCTACTCTGCATGAGTGCAGTCTGTGTTGTTCGCACATTTAATGCTATTACAGCATCAGAACAATCAGCTAATGTACTGATCGCAGTTCTATTGTTTGTGTCTGCAATATTTGTGCAATTCGTACTGCGTAAAGTGCGTGGATAGTGTGTGTGTACGTTGCCCAGCAACTCACACTCCATATTCACCCATTTCTCTCAAATGCATATTCTTGTGCATACTATTATATGACCTTTTTAACCTCATAATCCCCAACATTATGAAAAGATTAGCAATCATCGCAGGTATCTTGACCTTCGTTGAATGGACTGTGAATCCTAATTCATAGTTCTATGACCTAAGCATGTCTTTAAACTGCTCTCTTTACCGTTATCAATCGGTGACAATCGTATGGGGCTACTATTGTGTTAATACAATTGACTGTTAATCAGTTGTATTTGATACCATCTTTAACAGAGATGAACACAAAGTTAGTGCAGAGTATAAAATTACGAAGCGTCCATCAGGAAGTGATGATCCTGAAATAGGTAGCTTAAAACCTTAATCCATTGTTCTATTTACCATGAACAATGTATTGCTGACCGTGTGGTAACGGTACTAAAAGAGCATAATTGCTCGATACAATTTGGGTCTCAGCATGACCATTAGCATTTGATAAGTGCTATGTAAATTTGTATTAAAATATACACGACAATGAAATCCAAGGACTAAAATATCAATCCTTGGTACTCCTCATAGGACAGTTGCTCTCCTCATAAACAAGATCGGTTACTACTCTGATATACAGTGCCGCAGTAAATAGTATATCACATTGAAATTATTGTGCAATTCATAACTCACTTCGGTGAACCGTATAGTCGGACACATAACAATTACTCATACTGCTACAATAGAAAGTCCAATACTTCTGATCGTGCAGGCTGGTACAAAGCGATTTAGTCAGCCCAGGGTGTAATTGTTACAATATGGATCAGGGAAAAACCCTGATTAAGTCCTGTGGATTACAGCAGGATATACTACGGTGGGATTCCGTATGAGTGGAGATAATTAATCCATATCGGTGATGCCGGTAACAGGTCCACGGGATAAGCAGAACATCATAAGCATCCAATATTATTATTAACAGTGGTTTTCATATTATGACCTAACAATGTGATGTAAATCCCTCAAACTTAGCCTGGTCAGCGAACTATCATGGATACACATACGATAAGTCCTATTTTATCCCCTTATTAGGCAATGCAGGTAAGACTACCGCAAAGGGGACATTTTGTTCGAGCTATCCAAGTGAAACTATATTCACTATCTTATTAGATGCACCATGAATGCGTGTGCTGGCTGGTAGAATACGTAACTCGGAACATAAAATATACAGGTCAACAGTTATACCTGAACAAAATAACTAATCCCCAAACAAATAATACAATGAAAACAGTAAAAGTAATAGACAAAAAAGAAACAGGTATTGATCGTATTATGGCAATAGCATTAGAATCCAAAATGCCAGGTGTAAATATCCAAGCTATTATGCAGATAATCAATGCAACTCCAAATGCTACATTAGCAATGGAAGTATTGTTGGGTATATACGAACCTGAAGAAGTTGCTCTTGAGAGTGAAATTAAACACTCTGAAATTATTGGTCTTGCCCGATTCAAAGAGTACAATATGTGGATTGATAAAGTTCAGTATGAATATGATTACCATCAGTTTGTTGTTAGGTATTTCAAAACTCAGGAAGATGCTGATTCTTGTGCAACTGCTGATGAGTCATACAAAAACAGCATTTCTAAATCTTGGGAAGATATTGATTACAAAGTGGTAAAGAAGTTCTATCAGGGTATTAAAAGAAATACAGATTATACCTCTTTATCCTCATGGAATGCTAATGCTCCGGTTCAAGTTGATAACAGGGAACCACAAATGGAATACCCTCAGTAATTACCAAAAAGACTACACTCTTGTTGTAACAGGCAGGAGTGTAGTTACCTATTAAAATTGTTATTTCTATAAACCAAATACAATATAACTGTGAGAAAACATTCATTGACCGCGAAAAAAGGATTAAGCATGTCACAAGCTCAGTCCATCTCTAATCTCTGTAATCAGAGAGTAATAGAGTTGACCTCAATACTTACAGGCGTGAATAACGCTTCTAAGTCTGTGAAAATAGCTGGTGATAAACACACAATTGTAGCAGCTAAGCCATTACCGGAGAATGTGACAGCTCTATTGCTTGAGAAAGCAAGATTATCAGCATGTCAGGCATTCTTGATGGAGAACATAAAAGTTAAAGATGCTTTAATCACTCAGGTTAAAAGCTCCAAAGCTGGTATTTCTGGTATCGTTTATCCAGCTTATCCTACTCTTAATGAGGAAGATGATTTACCTAATGTAGGTGAAGATTGGGGATGGGAACAGCTAACAGTATCCGAGGTAAACGAATTCCTGGAAGCTGAAGCATACGCTGCTCATATTGGACAGTTCATTCATTCTGGTAATCCATTGGATAAACTCAGAAAAGAACTTCCCGGTATTCCTGCGATTGAATGGTTGGTAGTAACTGAAGGGACTAAATCTCCAGTTACAATAACCACTCATCACACAAGCAAACAACTGATGGAAATTCATGAATCTCTTGCTCAAAAGCACAGAGAGTATGAACAAAGAGTGAACTACTTCAAAGCCAAGGTGAAGAACCTTGTAACTGAAGAGAATTCCCGTATTGCCTCTATTAACAAAACTACTCAAGTGAATAACGAAACTTCGAATAATGAGTTAATGGTACAGTATCAGAGAGAATTCAGAGTCATTCAAGAGAGAGTCCGCACAATCCAAACTCAGTTTGAGATTGACAGACAATCTAAGATCAGTGAGCTTGTTGCACTCAGGATAAATATCGATGAGCGCTTTCAGCCGGTAGTTGATATGTTCCTCTTTACTCTTCCAAAAGAGTAATAATACAAAGGTGAAGGGTAAACAAAGCAAAAGCCGAGTTTACTCTTCTTTATGCCCAGTGATACGTCCTTTAAATTTACACAAATAACTTATGCAATGTTCTTTTGCAAAAAGAAAATCTTGAAAACCAATCGCTTTCTCTGTGAAAACCAAATGTTTTAGTGGATTTCAAAAAATACCACATCGTAGTATAGGTTATCCTTCGGGAACAAATTAGACTACAAAACTGACTGAGTTTTCGCCTTTGCCTTTGTTGCAGAGAAAGGTCTTTGCCCTTGATTTTGATTTTGTTTGTGTCTATATAGACGTATCACTGAGTAACTTTCTATTTAAAATATTATCCAATCCTATACAGTGAGATAACTACTCATAAGTCCAGTTCTACTGGAGTGGATACACGGTAGGCAAGCTCAGAAGTCGCGCTCTGAAAATCCCTGTTTGATACCACATAAGGATTGGACCACATTGATGAGTGAGTGTAGCAGACGGCACGGCAGGGTTCTTATCTATCTCATTCCTGCAAGATTGGGTTCGATTCCCTAACTCATCCCAATACTACCTGCTGAATCATAAACAATAACCGGACCATGAAATATTGGTGCTGATCTTTGAATACCATTGATCCCATAAGTTATAGCTCTCCAAGGAGCGCTGTTTGTTTTCAGATACCAAACCCAGGGTGGGAGTTGATGTAGCTAATCCAACTGTAGCTGAGGTATTCCACACTTGGAGTGGACAGGTAGTTCTTTTTAAACCAATTAAACTATTATATATGACAGATCAACTTATCACATTCGAAACAGCCAAGCTGTCTAAAGAGAAAGGATTTGATTTAATAAATCATTTAAAAAATGGATTACCTCCAACTCAATCCTTACTTCAGAAATGGTTAAGAGAAAATCATAATATTCATATTGTTATAAGCCCAACAATGGGAGCTATAATAGTAGAACTATTAAACCCTGCTTTAACATGGGGAAGTATTCCACCACAAAAATCATACGAAGAAGCTCTTGAAGCTGGACTAATAGAAGCATTAAAATTAATCAACCTTAATCCCTAAACAAGTGAAAGAAACAATTTCAGAAAACCGATTTTTCGGTACAATAGCCATTATACTGATTGTATTAATGGCAATAGGATTTTTATCCTCATGTGGCAATTCAAAGAGTCAATTCAATGCAGAACATCCTGAATTCAAAGCTGTTGTGTTATCTGTTGAGAATAATACTTACAAAGAATACAGAGAATACAGGTTGAAAGATTTGGCTAAAGGTGTTACAGTAAGTAGAAGAATGTTAGAATCCTACATAGTAGGTGACACCATAATTCTAAGACGATGAAAGAAAAATCACCATCTCTTTTAAGAGAAGTCGATGAGCTAAAAGCTCTAATGGCTATAAGCAGAGAACGAGATCTAACCGATATGGAAACAGATCGCGTTATTAAGCTGATGCATACTGAGAAGTATACTGTATCAGCTGGTAGTTAAACTATGCCGTTGCCGAGTTGCCAAGTGTGCCAAGTCCCTGTATCTTGCATTATATCAATGCATTAGGGCACTTTGCACAGTTGGCACGGTAGGCAACGACTAATTGGGGAGGTAGCATAAGGGTTAGTGCAGCTCGCGAGGTGATAATGGTTCGAATCCATTCCTCTCCACAAATTGATTTCGTTGAAATATTAACTTAAATATAGCAAAATGATTACAAGAACATTTGAATTCTATGAGTGTGAGCACTCAGGAGATCTCGGTAGTTATGAAGACGATGTAAGAGAATCTGGAGGAGAAATTATTAGCAGTGAGCTTAATCCTCGTGATGAACTCGGTACAATCTCAATTAAATTTGAGAATAAAGAAAAGTACGAAGAGTTCATGAAGAAGTTTAAGGAAACCAATGCGTATGACTTCATAAATTAATGAAAACTGAATGGGTAAAAACAAACGACTACTATAATCGTGAAGTAGTTACTTGCGATGTATGGAGTTATAAAGTTAGTCAAAATACAACGATTTACCTTATGGATGAACCAAACTTCACATTTACTGTATCTGCAGGAGCCGATAGTGATAGAAGTTACACAGGTTGTTTTTATGGACATCCGGAAGTGACTAATCTTAGTCAAGCAATGAAAGGAATAAAAGAAAAACATCCTAATTATTTTAAATGAAGACACTCTTAAAAATCGATTCCACGGATAAGATCCGAATAATCAAAATTTGGACTGAAGAAGATATAATCAAACGTGAAACCGGTGTATTGAACGGAAATCTTATACCATCATCTTCTCAGTGTGGTCCTAAAAATATAGGACGTAGCAATGAAACAACCGGCGAACAACAAGCTATTCTTGAAATGGAGAGTACCGTAAGGGAAAAATGCAATGAAGGATATGTGGATGCATCTGATTGGGATTTGTCTATAAGTGATAGAAATATCATGGATAAGATAAAGATGAATGTAACTAAAGCACCACAAGCCATGTTAGCCAAGGTGTATGAGCCCAAGTATGCTGATTACATCAATGGTGTAATGGTATCAGCAAAACTCGATGGGATGAGATGCATGGCAGTGATCCCTTCTGTAGGTGATATTGTACTCTGGAGTCGTGGAGGCAAACAAATCGATACTATGCCCCATATTATTGCTGATTGTAAAAAACTACAAGAATCTGGATTTGTTGGCATTCTGGATGGTGAACTATATGTGCATGATAAAGATGCAGATAATTTCCAGGAAGTAATGAAATCCATCAAAAAGTATCGTCCCGGAATTTCTGAATTAGTAAATTACCATGTGTATGAACTGATCGATGAGAATGAAAATGCAGCAGGGAGATACAATACTATAATCTCAACGATTATACACTTACCTCTTGTATCTATTAAAGCTCATGCTCAATTTATATGTACGAGTGAGGAATCAGTAATGAAGTTTCATGAGCAATTTCTATCTGAAGGATACGAAGGCACAATGGTTAAGAATGCTAATAGTCTATATCAACAAGACAAGCGCTCATCAGATCTTCTGAAACTTAAAAACTTCCAGGATGCTGAATTTGTGATTGTGGATGTTGTTCCCATGGACAGAAAACCGGAATGTGGTATTGTAGCATGTAAGATTCTAACATCAAATGGAATGGTGCAATTCAAAGCAACTCCAAAGATGAATTATGAAGCCCGCAAAGAACTATTAACTAATCGATTAGATTATGTTAATTGTGTGGGTACAGTAGCATTCTTTGGTCTTACAGCCGATGGCATACCAAGATTCCCAGTATTGAAATCAATCATTAAACGAGGAGATCCAGAGGATTTCCGTATTAAGTAACTCATCAGGTTCTTTAAAAGAAGGGAAGAAGATTAAATATTTCCCTGCACCGGTACCATTGGTGCTAAATCCGGCTATAAACATTGCCTGATGCTTTTTGACAAAGAGAAGTGTAGCTCAGTTGGTAGAGCGTATGGCGTAGGCTTAGGCTTAGAATTAAGTTTCTATAACCTACTAAAGGAACGTGTGGTCGGGAGTTCGAATCTCTCCACTTCTCCAAATTAATTAAACCCCATAAATCATGAGTAGAAACAAATTTTACGACGATGGTCGCTGTACAATTGTGCGTGGTGATGATCATGCATTAGGTGAATTCTTACAACTCTTTGATGAAGAGTTAAAAGATGCTGACACCGAAGATATTGTTCTTGATTGGGATGAATTATTCGGATACTCAATTAACAAAACCGGAATTACTGAAGGTACCCCACTTGAGATAGCAAAAAAGTATATAGAGAATATCAATACTGTGGATGCGGAGAATTTACTTGAAAATGCATCATAATGGAAGCAGCTATTAAAGTTTTACACAATCGAATATTTGAAATCAATCTTAAGATAATAATATTCGAAGAACATGGGTGGAATACGCTTCTACTTACAAATGAAGTAACTGAAATTCAGTATGCTATTAGAGTATTAAAAGAAATACAATCATTAAAGCTGCATCATGCATTATAGAACAACACCAGAGCACATTACAATCTTAGAGAAGAACCAGATATTCGTATTTGGTTCTAATCTCTCTGGTTACCATTTAGGTGGAGCTGCTCAAGCTGCTTATCTAAATTTTGGAGCTAAATGGGGTCAAGCTGTTGGAGTACAAGGTAATTCTTATGCTATTCCAACTATTGATGCTAATGTAGTTAGAACACTCTCAACTGGAGAAATCTTAACCTATGTCCATGAATTCATGGATTGGGCAGGACAATTTCCAGAATACGATTTTTTAGTTACACCTATTGGGTGTGGAATAGCCGGATTAAAAGTATATGATGTAGCTCCATTATTTATGGAAGCCTATTTGTATAAAAACATTTGGTTACCGGAATACTTTTGGAATTACTTAAGATATAATTAGTTATGAAGACAGAACTTGAACTATCAGAAATATTCTGGAAAAATCCAGAATATAATGAAAAAATGAGCTTTTCTGCTTTTAATAAGTTGGCTGCTATACTTCAAAAAGATGAAACTGTTACATCTGAGAATAAATCGTATAGTACGTTATTTGATGAGAATGCAAGTTACCCGAGATTAAGTACTGAACTTTTCATCGACAAAGAAACCTTTCTCAGAATCATTGACGAGGTGAGGAGGTAGGAGTTGATTGAGTTTAGTATAAAATTAAACGGATGCATCTCTATTGATACGGAGATTTTAATTGACCAATACCTAACCGAAACTAAAACTAAGTGAGATGAATACAGTAAAAAATTGCGCAAAGTCAGACATGATGAATGATGCTTTAAAGCATTATGATGAAGCTGGAAGAGCTATTAATCATTGGCGAAGTGATATATACGAAGCTATTAAAGCGTATTATTCCGAATCGAATCAACTCGAATCCGAATCCCCCCGACCTGTGGAAGATGGGAAGCCTTATTGGGTGATTGAACGTAAATGCGAACATTGTTTTGAGTGGTATAATGAGTTAGATAAGAATTGGTATAATGATATTCATAAAGCCACAAAGTTTGAAAAACAGGAATATGCAGGTCATGTATTTGTACTAAAAGCTGGAATAGGACTAGAACATTCCTATGTAGCCGAACACAATGGTACGTCAAACGGTTGGCAATATGAAAAGTGCCGTATTAAATGAACAAAATTATCAATTTAAAACAATTTTAATATGAAAACAAAAACTTCAATTTTAGCAGTAACTAAGGCATTTTTTATATTGCTTGTTAGCAGTTGTTTATTAGTTAGTTGCACACAAGAAAAATCAAATTCAATTAATGAAGATTCACAAAATAGGATTAGATTAAAAGAGGTAAGAATTATTAATGGTTATAGATACTCAATCATTGAAGTTGATTCAGTTGAATATCTTACACAAGACAAAGGTGGATTCGTTCGGTTATCTAAATAACTGCTAACTATCCGCTAAGCGACAAAATCCCATACAATATCTATTGAAAGCGTATGTAAGGACTGAAAATAACTAATACAATAACAACATGACCACCGAACAGATTTCAGAGCTATTCGATAACAACAGCATCGGAAAGTCACCTTGGAACGATGCCTATATGAAAAAAGAAACCTTTCTCAGAATTATTGAAGAGGTGAGGAGGGAGGAGTTGATTGCGTTTAATAAGTGGCATTCAAGATTCTTTGATATACCTGAACCTATTGAAATTATTGAAATGTACCTAATCGAAACTAAAACAAAACGGAAATGAAAACAGAACTTGAAATACTCAAAGATGTACAGTTATCATTTAGGCTTCAATCTGATACGTCAACCATGAATCACGGGTACAGAGTGTTATGTGAGAAGATTGCTAAACTCGAATCCGAATCCCCCCGACCTGTGGAAGATGGGAATTTCAAAACAGAAAAAGAAGCTATCAAATGGGTGTTACATAATACTCCTATTATGGTAAAATCTGTGAGGAAATGTAGAACTAAATTAGTATTTCCTTTCAGGGGTAAAAGCGCAATGAATGATGTATGTGAATGTTTAGGAAGGGAATTATTTAAAAAACAACTTGAAGCCGAACACATGGATGTACCAGAGTGGAAGAAAGAGGAATAACAATGAAAACAGCTTATATATTTATAGAAGATAAAATGCCGGACGATAAAGGTCGACAGCATTTCTGGATTCAATGGTTGTCAGATACTATTGGAAAACATTGTAATGAAACAGGATTAAGAGGCACTCTTACTTTCGGAGATTTAAAAGAACACATAAAACTATGGGAAGACAGAGG
>Ga0316608_1000084_pt1 | contig 50666 bp, 39 predicted proteins | sample MIS2016152B_MG_FD_207673 | JGI IMG/M metagenome (GOLD analysis project Ga0316608, IMG submission 207673) | Microbial mat bacterial communities from Middle Island sinkhole, Lake Huron, Michigan, United States - MIS.2016.152B | ecosystem: Environmental > Aquatic > Freshwater > Lake > Sediment... | reverse complement strand
GTTTAATATTCAAAGCACAATGTTGGCCGGGCATCTGGAAAATATTTCGTCTGACCTGAACGGTATCATTATCGGGAAAGGAGTGGCAGAAAAAATGAATGTGCGTGTGGATGATAATCTGACCGTGATTTCCTCATTTGGAGTTATAAAAGTAATGAAGGTGATTGGCATATTTGCGACTGAAAACCGGAATACTGATGAATCTAAATCGTATATCAATATAGCCACTGCCCAACAATTGATTCAGGAAAGTCCAAATTCGGTAACTGATATCTATTTAAGCGTAAGAGAACCAGATTCTGCGGCATATTTCGCAACCAATCTTCAGGAGCTAACCGAATATAAAGTGGAAGATTGGAAAACGGCCAATGCCGATCAGTTGGCTCAAGATAATATGCTTGGAACAATGACTCCTATGATTGCTTTCTCTATTATGTTGGTTGCCGCATTCGGTATATATAACATTATCAATATGACCATTACTCAAAAAATGAACGATATCGCAATTTTAAAAGCGAATGGTTTCAAAGGGAAGGATATTATTAAAATATTTGTTACCGAAGCATTTATTATGGGGGCTATTGGAACGTTTTTGGGTTTGTTGCTTGGTGCTTTATTGGTGCAAATTTTAAGCGGTGTTTATATTGGTCCTCCGGTGGGATACTTCCCCATAAAATTTGATGTATCTATATTCATTTCGGCAACACTATTTGGCCTTATAGCATCCCTTGGTGCAGGTTATTTACCCGCACGTAAAGCAGCAAAAATTGACCCTGTTGAAATATTCAGAAAATAAAAAAAACATGAACAGAGATATAATATTACAGACAAATAAGCTTGGGAAGTATTTTTATGACCCAATAAAATTCAAGGTGTTAGATGATGTGAGTTTTGAGGTTTCAAAAGGCGAGTTTTTAACTATAGTTGGTAAAAGCGGTTGCGGTAAATCGACCTTGCTATATTGTTTAAGTACAATGGATACAAATTACGATGGCGAAATAACAATTGCAAATCAAATAGTAACGGGTCAAAAAATTGATAATCTGGCTGTCATAAGAAATGAGAAAATTGGTTTTGTATTTCAATTTCATTATTTATTACCCGAGTTTTCATGCTTGAAAAACATAATGATACCTGCGTTGAAACTTGGGAAATACAGCTATGATGAGATAGAAGAACGTGCATATCAAAAATTAGAAATACTTGGATTAAAAGAACAAGCTCTTAAACCAGCCTCAAAATTAAGTGGAGGACAACAGCAAAGGGTTTCAATAGCTAGAGCTTTAATAAACGATCCAGCCATAATTATGGGAGATGAACCAACGGGTAACCTTGACAGCAAAAATAGTGAGACTGTATTTGAAATATTCAAGCAATTATCGCAAGATTTTGGTCAAACTATTATTGCTGTAACGCACGATACGGATTTTGCAAAAGCCAGTGACAGGACAATCGAAATGGCCGATGGTAAAATTGTAAATCATAATAAAATTATCTGATTATGAGAAAGAATTTTAGAATTATTCTCTATTCTTTCTATTCAATACTTTGCTTAATCCTTTGTGTAATTTTATTCCTGTTTATATTTTATTCCGTTCTGGAGAGGAAACAGAATAATCAGAAAAAAAAGCTAGAGGCCAATTCGAATGTCATCACAAATTCTGGAAAAACCTCCACACCTCCTAATGAGGGAAAGGTGTTAAATCTGATCCCTGTTCCTCAAAAGGTTCAATTTACAAATGGATGCTATACTTTCCCATCTACACTTGTTTATTATATTGCAGATTCGGCTAAGGCAACAGTGGCAGAGTATCTTACCATGTTATCAGGTATAAATGCTATTTTTTCAACAAGCGGTCGTCGTTTCTTATTCAGACTTAATTCTAAATTACCTGCACAGGGGTATAAACTTGATATACAGCACGGGAAAATAATAGTTGATTATGGTGATAATCAGGGATTATATTATGCAATTGTTACTTTGAAAGTTCTAAAACAAAATTATAATGGCAAAATCCCCTGCGGTGTCATGGAAGATTTTCCTGATTTAGCAATACGTGGACTTATGCTCGACATAAGCCGTGATAAGGTACCGAAGCTTCAAACACTTCTAGATATAGTTCAGATAATGGCAGATCTCAAGTATAACCATCTTGAGCTATACATTGAAGGATTCTCATTTGCTTATCCTTCGTTTAAGGATTTTTGGAGTAAAAGTGAAACACCAATAACCGGAGAAGAAATCAAAATTCTGGATGCCTTTTGTAAAGCTCATTTTATTGATCTTGTTCCAAACCAAAATACATTTGGTCACATGATGGCATGGATTGCCACGAAGGAATATGGTGATCTTGCCGAATGTCCTGATGGGTACAAAGTTATGGGATTGATGAATATGAAAGGGACATTGGATCCCAATGATCCTCGGAGTATTGAGCTTATATCAAAAATGTCGGATGACCTTTTACCAAATTTCACTTCCTCCAGTTATAATGTAAATCTTGATGAACCGCTTGAGCTGGGACAAGGGAAGAGTAAAAAGCTCGTGAAAGAATTGGGTGAAGTAGAAGTCTATTTGCAATATATGCTGAAGGTGCATAAAATGGTTACCGAGAGGAATAAGAAAATGATGGTTTGGGGCGATATTGTTATGAAACACCCGGAACTTCTTTCAAGAATACCAAAAGATATAACCATCCTTGATTGGGGATACGAATCCAGTTATCCATTTGAACGACATTCTAGAACTTTACAATCTTCAGGATTAAATTATCTGGTTTGTCCTGGTACTAACAGTTGGGCAAGTATTGCAGGAAGGACTAATAATATGCTACAGACAATTGCTTCAGCCGCTTTAAACGGTGCTAAATACGGTGCCAAAGGAATACTTATTACCGATTGGGGTGATCTTGGGAACTGGCAATATCTGCCTGTTAGCTTTGCGGGGTATACGGCAGGAGCATCATTGGGCTGGAATAGCAGCAGAACAAGCGACATACCACTTAGTGAATTCCTGAACAGTTATATCTTCAGGGATAACAACTCTGTTATGGGTAATCTGGTGCTTGACCTTGGCCGTTACAGTAGCTTTGAAGAAATTCCGGTTGTCAACATGACCACCACATTTATGTCATTTCAAATAGGGTTGCGAGATAGGTTAGTAATAGATGCCATTTATTCGGTAATGAACAAAAGCGTGTTTAAGGTGATGGATGATATTGCTCCGGAGATGTCTGATTACTACAAAAATAAGCATAAAAACAGGCATCCCTTTGATTATGATGGATTGTATCACTTTTTAGAAGTAAAGGAATCAACGCTTGCAGATGTTAAATTAAAAACCAAGGATAGTTTAATTGTTAAAGACGAGTATAGAAATGCTATCCGGCTTATAAAAGCAGGAGTCACTCTTCAACACTATATTGAAAATCGCAATCACTTGTCAATTGCCCAAGAAAAGAGCAACCTGATATCCATTAGAAAATCATGCTTAAAATATCTTGATGAAAACCAACGCCTCTGGAACCTACGCAATAAACCCGGAGGCTATGACAGAAGTATTGCGTCAATAAAAACCCTAATAAAACAGATTGATGATAGACTTACGATTCTGGATAAATCTTTTTTTGGAAGAGCTGTCTACAGGTTTCTTGAAAAAATGGAAACTGCCGGTTTAGTTTTAATATTAAAAGCCGCCTAAACATTCACTGAATACCCTAATAAATATTGAGCTATGAAAAAATTATTAAAAAAAATTCTGGTCATAATTGGTTCCTTATTAGGATTGATCGTTATCCTTGCAATCGGAACTGTTTTATATATCAATATCTCATACAGCAAAATTGCAAGAAAAAGTATGAAGCTTGCAGGTTCAGAGGTAAAAACACTGACCATTAGCAACTTTACCTTCAGGGATTTAAATAAAAACGGAGAGCTTGATCCTTACGAAGATAAAAGAGAGTCAATTGATACAAGAATTAATGATCTTATATCTCAAATGACAATTGAAGAAAAAGCGGGTTTAATGTTTATCACCATGATCTCCATGAACAAGGACGGATCCCCAATTGAAAAACCATCGCTTAAAGATCCGCAAACATTAATTGTTCCAGGCACATCAGAGATGATATATGCCAAACTTATGAACCATTTTAATATTTCCTCGGCCTCCAACAAAAAACTAATTCCCGAATGGCAAAACAAAATTCAAAAGATGGCAGAGCAAACACGACTTGGAATACCTGTAACACTGGCAAGTGATCCCAGAAATCATTTTAGTGTGAATCCTCTCTCCGCTATTTTTGCCGGTGACTTTTCAATGTTTCCAGAACCTCTTGGATTAGGAGCAATTGGAGATTCTATGTTAACACTTGAATTTGCTGATATTGCGCGCCAGGAGTATTTGGCAGTTGGAATTAGAGTTGCACTTCATCCCCAGGCCGATCTTGCTACTGAGCCAAGATGGGGAAGGATTTTTCACACATTTGGCGAAGATGCTTATTTAACTGCAAAACTTACCACAGCATATATAAAAGGATTTCAGGGCGATACAATTGGCCCTAATAGTGTGGCATGCATGACAAAACACTTTTCTGGTGGCGGACCTCAAAAAGAGGGAATTGATCCACATTTTCCAATTCAAAAAGGTCAAACCTATCCAGGTAATAACTTTGCATATCATCTGATTCCATTTGAAGCCGCTTTAAAAGCAGGCACTGCTGAAATAATGCCATATTACGGTGTCCCAACCGATCAAACCAGCGAAAATGTGGGTTTTGCTTTTAATAAGGATATAATAACCGGTTTACTTAGAAGTAAATATCAGTTTGATGGAATTGTATGCACCGATTGGGGAGTAATCAATAATACCGAAATTCTTGGAAAGGTTTTACTCCCAGCCAGAGCTTGGGGAATGGAGAAAGCTACCCCTGAAGAAAGAAGTATAAAAGTTTTAAATGCAGGAGTCGATCAATTTGGAGGAGAGCATGTTCCCGAACTTGTTGTTAAACTAGTAAAGGAAGGAAAAATTGCTGAATCAAGAATTGATACTTCAGTAAGAAGGTTATTACAGATGAAATTTAAACTGGGCCTTTTTGATAATCCTTACGTTGATGTTGCTATGGCAGAAAGAATAGTTGGTAATGGAATATTTATGAAAAAGGGATTGTTAGCGCAAAAGAAATCCATTGTACTTCTTAAGAATGATACAATTGCTAAAACTCCCGTGCTACCACTTAAAACAGGAATGAAAATATACACCGAAAACATTAACCCGGAAGTGGCAAAGAAATATGGAAAGATAGTTACCAAACCTGAGCTTGCGGATATAGCAATTATTAGGTTAAAATCACCGGCAGGCGGACTTCCAGGGCAAGGCCAAATGGACAAACTAATTCCTGCGGGCGATCTTGATTTTAAAGGTGAAGAAAAAGAAGCAATTCTGAAAATTTTACAAAAAACCCCAACAATTGTTGATATCTATCTTAGCAGACCTGCTGTTATACCTGAAATTGCTATGAACTGTAAAGGATTGTTTGTAAACTTTGGGGCAACCGATGAAGCATTTCTGGAGGTAGTATTTGGCAAATTTAATCCCGATGGTAAACTTCCTATAGAATTACCTTCTTCAATGGATGCTGTTAGAAAACAGAAAGAAGATGTTCCTTTCGATTCCGAAAATCCTTTGTTCCAGTTTGGTTTTGGACTTCATTATTAGCTTGTTCTGAGACCATCCAATAGTACCTACTTGTCGTATGAAGAATCATTAGAAATACAGCATTTCTTAAGAAATTAGTTGCATTTCAATTGTTCACCGTTCCTAAATCGCCGAAACGGAGGATTAAGGAACGGTGAAGGAAATTTCTCTCATATGCCTCCTCTTCCATTATGGTGTCAATCATTCCAGATAACCTTTTACCATTTGAGCCGAAATATGGTACCAACTTCGTTTTTATTTCTTCTCCATATCACGTTTCACGTAACTTTCGAACTTATCGCGTTTAAGTTGGATGTTCTTAATGGTATCGTTCATATAAATGTTGAGGGTGATGACTTTTACCGTTTTAAAGCGGTTTTTATTGTTTTCCACTTCCAGGGTTAAGCCATTGGCATATTGCAGTTCAATTACGTTGGTGGTGAAGGGGCGACTGGCGCTGAAGCTGTAACTTTTAAACCGCTTAACAGTGTCGTTTTGCACAAATGCAGCCACTGTTTTTCCCAGGTATTTATCAAGGTTTATTTCTAACAGCATGTTTCGTAAAAGAGTATCTTTTGCCAAATCAATCCGTTCGCTCTCTTCTAAATCGTCTAAGGGAACAGTTGTGGTCTGCTGACCGGATAACCCGGCAATACTGAATAGTAATAATATGAGCGTAATTATCCCTTTCTGAAGGAACAGTTTTAAGGGGATCTTATGATGCATTGTTAGCGGCATGTTGCGAATCATACTATTTTAGTTCAGTATTTTCATTCAAATAAACGGTAAAAAGTTTAAATGTAGTTTATAAAAACTGTTTTTCCGCTATTGCGGGGTAATGCAAAACCGTTTACGAAACTGAGTCAAAAAGCATCTTGTCCATTTTTAAACAGTCTCCTAACTCAATTGAGAATAAAAATTATTTTTGGGGATAAATGTATTTTTGGAGGCTTTTTACATATTCCTCAAAAGCTTCTCTTCCTTTGTTTGTTATCGAAATAGCTGTGTTCGGGTAATTGTTTTTAAACGTTTTTTCCACGTTAATATAGCCAGCTTCCTGTAATTTGTTAATTTGGATGCTGATATTCCCGGCTGCTGCTTTGGTAGTGTCTTTTATAAAGCTGAAATTGGCTTCCTCAACGGTTATTAATATAGATACAATTGATAACCGAAGCTGCGAATGCAATATGGGGTCTAAATCGTTAAACATATTCCTTCTTTTTAGCTTTATTGAGCAATATTCCCGGTAGAATTAATCCGACCACCGCTCCCAGCATCAAGCTGAACCCGTAATATTTGGGATGAACCAGAAAAGTGCCGAACCCGATTAAATTCATTAAAATACCGCCAATTGTAATTGGTTTAAATTTGATAGTTATTCCAATTACGATTAAAAACATAGCTAGAAAAATTATAAAAATGGGAGCTATAGCATTACCAAGATGATCACCAAAAATAAAACCTAATATCATAAGGTTCATACCAACCACCCATCCCATTGCCTCTATTGTCATGCCTAAGACGGTTTTGGGTATATTATTCTTTTTTATTTTCCTTCGGGTATAAAAAAATGTATAGATTGCCCCAAGCGGAAATAAAATGCATGTCCAAATTATGTCAAATTTCTTATGCAATCCCACTAGTTCAAAAAAATACTGAAGAAAAAATACTGAAAACGTCAAACTGCCCCATAAAACTATTATGTGGCCATTCTCCTGAAATTTTTGTTTCGTCTCTTCAATTGTTTTAGAAATTAATAAGAGACTTTCTTCGGGTGTAAAATTACGCTCTTCCATAGTTTAAGTTGTTTATGAAATTAAATTGATACAAATATAAAGTAGTTAATATAATTAACCAAATATTTTTATGTTTTTTTGAAAATAATTGCCTGATACTTTTGCATTCATATGGCTGTGAAATACTTAGGCAATAATGTTCTAAGACAGCGGGTGTACAACAGAATTCCCATTTGAAAAATTAACCATGAAGTGGTTGAAAGTGAATAGCCCTGAGTAATCCAGATAGCCATTGGGACAGGGGTTATGGGAAAGAGCGGTTTTGCAACCCTGCGTAGGGTTAAATTTGTTCGCTTTTGATATTCAACCCTTTGCAGGGTTGTTGTTCGTTGTCGCTATTTCACCCCGGATGGAATCCGGGGCTATTGACATTAAATCCTTTCAGGATTTCAAAAAACATTTTATAACTGAAAAGTTGAAATTTTCCATTTGGGAATTTTGTTGTACACCCTGGACAGCAGATCCTATAATACCAGTCTGGAATTTTTTATCTTTATAAAAAATAAAAAATGACTGTCGGCAAAGATTAATAAATTGGTAGAAATGGCAAGTTTCTATATTCGATGTGCGGCGAAGCCTTAAACATTAATTCCTATTGGACGGCGCGCCGATCAAGGGAAGTCGAGGAACGAGACGGACCGCGTTCGCGCCGTCAAAGAGTTTTTGGTTACTTTTGGCTCTCCAAAAGTGACAAAAAATAAATATAAAGAGTCGTTGAATTCCATTTTTCAGAGCATTGTTAATATTTCCCGATAGTCATAAGATAAAATAACATGATTACCAAAGCTCAATTGATTCACAGCCTTGACACATTAAAAAAATAAAAAAATGAAACATATCCTCATAACTGGAGCTACCGGTAACATTGGTCATGAAGTAATTCGGTGGCTTTATGAAAACAATACCGCAAATGAAATAACAGCAGGAGTTCGCAATATCGATAAAGCAAAAAATGAATTTAAAGATTACTCACAGCTCAAGTATGTAAAATTTGATTTTGAGGATTTTACAACTTTTGATGATTCGTTAACGAATATCGATTGCGTTTTTCTTTTGAGGCCACCGCATATTTCGGATGTTGAGAAGTATTTCAGACCGTTGATTGCTGCAATTAAAAAGCATCATATCCATGAGATTGTTTTTTTATCGGTTCAGGGTGCCGAAAAGAGCACCATAATACCGCATAATAAAATTGAGCGTTTGATAGTTGAGTTTGGGTTGAAATACATTTTTCTCCGCCCAAGTTACTTTATGCAAAACCTGACAGCCACCTTGCAAAAAGATATCCAGGAAAAGCAGAGGATAATTTTACCGGCAGGGAAAGCCAAATTTAATTGGATAGATATCGAGAATATTGGAGAGATAACGGCCCACTTGTTAACTGATTTTGATACATATAAAAACCGCGCCATTGAATTGACCGGATATGAAAACATAGATTTCTACGAAGTATCGGACCTGATAAGTAATACGATACACCGTCAGGTTAAATTTGACAATGCAAATCCATTTCGTTTTTATTGGGTTAAAAAGATGGAGGGATTGAATACAGGGATGATTATTGTAATGGCCCTGCTGCACTTCTTGCCCAGATTTCAACCGGCGCCAAAGATTTCGGATTTTTATGAACAATTGACGGGTAAGAAACCCACTACATTAAGGGATTTTATAATAAGAGAAGGTAGTAAATTAACGCCTTTAGCATTAAAATCATAATCCGGAATATGAATATAAAACCGATTAAAACAGAGGCAGATTATAGAGACTCTTTAAAGAAGTTAGAATTTATCTTTGATGCAGCGATTGGGAGTCCTGAAAGCGATGAAGCTGATATCCTTGGACTAATGATTGATGAATATGAAAAGAAACATTATCCGATTGAAGCGCCAGACCCAATTGAAGCTATAAAGATTAGAATGGAAGAAATGCATTTGAAGCAGATTGATTTAGTTGATGCAATAGGTGGTAAAAGCCGGGTTTCCGAGATTTTAAACCGTAAACGTAAATTAACTGTCGATATGATTCGAAATCTGAATAGAAGATTAAATCTATTGCCAGGACTTTTAATAAATGATTATCATTTGACAAGATAAAAAAGTACGGTTGCCAGCAATTAAATCATAAACTAACATAGGCACGGTATGGAATAGTGCCCTGGTAGCAACGAACAGCACAAGTACGAGCGAAACCATCTTGTTATTAAGAACCAGTTTTAAGGAGCCCCTGTAAGGCATTGTTTGCTTCTTTTCGCGAATCATAAAAGTTGGGTTCGGTATCTTTAAGCGGATAAACGTTAAAAAGTTAATACTTAGTTCATAAATAGCTATTTTCCGCTATTGGGGGGTTATGTAAAACCGTTTACTTTTAATGGCGGATAATAGCCTAAAATACATTTCTTAAAATTAGAAGGGGTTTTAGCATTTCTGCATATGAAAAGAGAGATAAAATTAATGGGGTTAAATGACTGTTAAACCACGTGCTTAAAAAGAAAATCGCATTAACGCATAAAAAGATAACACGCAAAACTTTAAACTTACGTGATGATTATTTATATTTGTACGTAAAAAAATGAGTTATGGATGCTAAATTAACATTGAATGTAGATAAGAATGTGATTGAACAGGCTAAAGAATATGCTAAAATTCATAAAATAAGCCTTTCTCGATTAATTGAATCCTATCTTTCTTCTTTAAATGCCAAAAAAGATGGGGAGATAGAGATTACTCCATTAGTTAAAAGTTTAAGTGGTGTAATTAAACTGGAAAATGATTTTAACTATAAGGAAAGCTATACTGACTACTTAATGGAGAAATACAAATGAGTAAAATATTGATAGATACTAATATCGTGATAGATTTATTAGCTAAAAGGGAACAATTTTATAATAGTGCGGCACAACTATTCTCTTTAGCTGATAAACAAAAATTAGAATTATCAATTAGCTCGCTGACATTTGCAAATACAAGTTATGTGTTGTCCAGATTAAAATCGACTCAGGAAGCTCGTGAGATTTTAAGACGATTTCGTGTTTTGATCAAAGTATTACAACTAAATGATAAATTAATTGATTTAGCCTTAAATGATAATAATTTTAAAGATTTTGAAGATGGATTGCAATATTATACAGCGATTGAAAATGAACAAGATATTATAATTACAAGGGATTTAAAAGATTTTAAGGAATCAAAAATTCCTGTAATGACGGCGGATGAATATTTGGTATCTTTAGAGCAATAAGGATAAAACGCCAACGGCCAACATTTAAATCATAATCGATTGCAGCCACAATATTGGATTATGACCAGATAGCCTGACATCGCATTGACTAGCATAAACATCGCTTTTTTAAGAGCAGTTTTAAAGAATTGATAAATAGTGAAATAAACTTAATGGGGGTATTTGAATTATGCCAACTAAACTTTATAAAGACTCCTTTCTAAAAGTTCCCAAAATGAGAATTTTATTATATTTGCATCGTGATTTAGAATAAATGGAAAGAATATTTGCAAAAAGCACATTAAGGGAATATTGGGAAGTTCATCCTGATTCAGAGCAATATCTAAAAACTTGGTATGATACGGCAATGAATGCTGATTGGAAAAGCCCCAATGATGTAAAACAGACTTATGCAAATGCAAGTATTTTAAAGGATAGCCGACTTGTATTTAATATAAAAGGCAATTCATATAGGCTTGTTGCAAAGTTTAATTTCGAGAAACAATGGATTTTTATACGATTTATAGGGACTCATGCTGAATACGACAGGATTGATGCAAATACGATTTAAAATATAAGGATATGAATATAAAACCGATAAAAACTGAGGCAGATTATAGGGACTCATTAAAGAAGTTAGAATTAATCTTTGATGCAGCGATTGGGACTCCTGAAAGCGATGAAGCTGATATCCTTGGACTAATGATTGATGAATATGAAAAGAAACATTATCCGATTGAAGCGCCAGACCCAATTGAAGCTATAAAGATTAGAATGGAAGAAATGCATTTGAAGCAGATTGATTTAGTTGATGCCATAGGAGGTAAAAGTCGGGTTTCCGAAATTTTAAACCGTAAACGTAAATTAACTGTCGATATGATTCGAAATCTGAATAGAAGATTAAATCTATCGCCAGGACTGTTAATAAATGATTATCATTTGACAAGATAAAAAAGTAAGCTAGCCAGCATTTAAACCATAAACTAAAATAGGCACTGAGTGAAATGGTACCCTAGTAGCAACCAACAGCACCAGCGTAAATATCATTTTATTAAGGCACAGTGTAAAGGAACCCAACGAGTTATTGTTTACGGCTTTTCGCGAATCATAAATGTTGGGTTCGGTATCTTTAAGCGGATAAACGTTAAAAAGTTAATACTTAGTTCATAAATAGCTATTTTCCGCTATTGCGGGGTAATGCAAAACCGTTTACATTTAATGGCGGATAATTGCTGAAATACATTTCGTAAAATTAGAATGGGGTTTTAATATTGCGGTATTTGGTAAATCGTGAAATTACCTTATTCAGGTTTATAAATGTTTAGGCGTGATTAGTGTTAATCTTAAAAACAACTGAATACCTTCAATAAATGAAAGAATTTGTAAAAAAAGCTATTAAAAAGATTATTCGATATTTATCGCATATTCTGAACAAATTTGAATCTGACTTTAGTATTGGGAATAATTTTCATTCACTTTCTCCAACGGATGAAGCTGAGAATGTTGACAGTTATATTCAATCCTTAGGTTGGGCGTTGAAAAATAAAAATAGAATTAAAAACATTGCTATATCAGGCGCTTATGGTTCAGGTAAGAGTAGTGTGATTAAGACTTTTATTAAAAGGAATAAAAATAAAGACTACAAGTTTTTAAATATATCTCTTGCAACTTTTAAGGAACTAAAAGGGCAGCCTATTGTTCCCCAAAATGGAGATAATGATATTTTAAGGCTTATTGAATTAAGTGTTCTACAACAATTGTTTTATCATGAAAAAGACGGAAAAATTCCTGATTCCAGATTTAAAAAAATCAAAAGCCATAAAACAAGATTTCTATTTTATTATTCAGTTGGGTTTATTGCATTTTTAGTTTCCATACTTTTTCTTATTGCACCGGATTTTCTTTCAAAATTTTATTTAATCAAGATTTCTCAAAATCTTAATTCATTAGCCCACTATACGGCCACTACAATAACTCTATTGGGTTTGCTTTTTATCATTTTCAAATCATCTAGGGCGATAAAAAGTGTAGTGATAAAAAAGCTAAATATTAGTAACGCAGAAATTGAGATTGATAGTGAGATTAGTAAATCAATTTTAAATAATCATATTGATGAAATTCTGTACTTTTTTGAAGTTACAGACTATAATGTGGTTATAATTGAGGATTTAGATAGATTCGAACAAACTGAGGTTTTTACTAAACTTCGTGAGATTAATCTTCTTATTAATAATTCAAAAAAAGTTGAAAACGAAGTTGTATTCATTTATGCAATTAAAGATGATATGTTTCTTGACAAAGACAGAACTAAATTCTTTGATTTTATGATTCCAATAATTCCAGTAATAAATTCATCAAATTCAAATGAAAAATTATTGGATATTATTAAGAAGAATGATTACAAAATCTCAACTGACTTAATAGACGATATCTCACTATTTATTGATGATATGAGATTACTCTATAATATAATGAATGAATACTACATTTATTCTAATAATCTGGACTCAACGCTTGACCAAGAGAAGTTGCTATCGATGATTGTTTATAAAAATATATACCCTAATGATTTTTCTCAACTGGCAGAAAATAAAGGAGACTTGTCTAAAACAATTTCAAACAAATCTATTTATATTCAGAAAAAGATAACAGTAATAGATGAACAAATTGAGGTTCTAAAAAAACAAATAATTGAGGCTGAAAAAACGAAATTTTCAGATATTAATGAATTAAGATTAATTTATGTAAATAAATTAATTCAGCAAATAATAACAGAAATGGGTTGTCCCTTCAAACAATTTTGGATAAATAATTCAGTCTATGACATATCTTCAATGGCAGAAGAAAGCCATTTTTCAATGTTATTTAACGGATCAATTCAATTCATGTACGACAATAATTCTAATAGGCGAAGTTATCCATTTAAATTTCAAACAATTGAGAACTTGGTAAATCCAGATTTAACTTATAAAGAAAGAGAAGAACTCATATTAAATAATGTAAAGATTAACAGCTTAAAAAAACAAATTTCAGATTTTGAAAACAACAAAATTGAAATCAGAAAAAGTAAATTAAGTAATTTAATATCAGATGAATTAATTTCGATTAGTCATAAATCTGATAAACAAAGCGAACTTATAAATATTCTGCTACGAAATGGATATATTGATGAAAACTATTTAGATTATATTTCAATCTTTTATGAAGGAAGTCTTTCTAAACCAGATTATCAGTTCCTCATTAACGTAAAAATTCAAAAACCTTCTGAATTTGATTATAAACTAACAAAAATTGATAATTTAATAGAAAAGATAAATCCGTTTGATTTCGAAAAAGAATATATTCTAAATTTTTACCTAATTGAATTTTTGCAACAAAAACCGAATGATTTCGGGAAAAAGCAACGTTTGTTCAAACAACTTAGCAACCAGTCGCCGAGCTCAATAAAATTCATTGATAGGTTTCTTGAAACAACTCCTAACATAAATGTTTTTATTCAGACCCTTTGCGAGTATTGGCAACATATCTGGGAATACATTGAAAAAGAATCAATTTTTGATGACGAAAAAAAGGACAAATACCTTGCTCTAATTATAAAATATGCAAGAGTAGAAGATATAAAGTCTATATTCAGTTCTCATCATAGTTTTTTAAATCAAAGAGCTGATATTTTGCAAATTACTGATGATGAAAGGAAATTAAAAAAGATTATCAAAGAGCTAGACCTCAAATTTGAATCGATTAATTCTGATTCTCCTGCATCACTTATGGATTTTGTATACAAGGGAAACTATTATGCTATAAATAAGGAAGTAATTGAAATTCTATTAAAGCACTATAAGAAATTTGATGCAGACAAATTCTCAACGGCTAATTTCTCTTCCTTAATTACAAGTTCTCTTGATTCCATGATTCATTATATCAATGCGAATCTCGAAGTCTACATTAATTCAGTCTATTTGGTGCTTGAAACAAATACAAATGAACCAATTGAGTATTATTTGAAGTTATTGAATGATGAAAATCTAGATGAAGATTTAAAGGAAAAAGTAATAATTCACGTAAACACAAAAATTATAGACATCAAAGCTATTTTAGATGTTAGCTTATGGAATACTTTATACAAATACTCAAAGGTTTCTCCTTCATGGGAAAATATTCTTGCAAATTTTGAAAATGAAGAAAATGGTTTTTCTGAGGATTTGATAGCCTTTCTAAACAGTATTCCCAATGCTGAGCAACTTTCTAAAATTAAAATACCAACTGAAGTTAATTCCAAAAATATTTTTTCTGATCTATGTCGTAAAATTATAATACAAAATGGAATAACTGATGAATCCTACAATTTAATTGCAAAATCAATTCCTTGGTGTTATAGTGATATAGACTCTAGCAGCATTTCTGAAAATAGGATTATAATCCTAGTTAAGAACGGAGTAATAAATCCAACAATAGAAAGTTTCAATGAATTAAAAAAGAATCATAACGGGGTGAATATTAAATTACTTGAAAAGTATCCTGCAAAATATATAGAAAAAATAGGTGAATTAAAATTCGATAGCTATGACCTGAAATTAATTCTTGAATCATCTGCCCTGAGTATTCCCAATAAAAAAGTTCTTTATGAGAGTTGTGATGAAGAAACAATTAATTCAAATGACAAGGTTTTATTGCTTCTCTCAAATTATATAATTGAAAATGTTAATTTCGATTTTATGACTTCGACAAAAAGAAAAATTCTTCTTTCCGTCGTTATCTCAAAATCTAATCGGATAAAAATATTCAACAAAAATCTATCAATTATTGATAGTGAGTTCGTTGAGTCATTCATAAAAACACTTGGCAATGAGTATTATGAGATTATTGAGTATGATAAAAAGGCAACGTTAGTTGACGTTCCATTAAATAGACATTTTTTAGAAAACTTGGTTTCTATTAAGTTTATTTCAAGTTTTTCGGAAACTAAAAAAGGATTGAGAGTTAATCATAAAAGAAAATAAATAACGGAGATTATCATGCAATTTGAAAAATTGGGGTCTAATTGGTTTTAAGCGTTTTGCCTCGTATCAAATTCTGTATGCCTTAATTGGGAATCGCCAACTAATCCTTAACTCTTTTCATAAAGCAACGACTTGAAACTATTCAAATACTAATTGATAACCACATAAATTACAAACCCATGAAGCCAACTTATTTCATAAAACAGCTTATTAGTACCCTTGTATTTTTTGCCATCCTGGCTGGGCAGAGTCTGATTAATCGGAGAGGGCTAAACAAACCCTATTATTTTAACTATTAATTCTAAAAGATGAAGATTTTAAGTTTACTGCTGGCATCAATAATTGGCATCAATGCATATGCTCAAAACGTTGAAGTCGGCAACGATACAATAGAAAACACTATACTGTATGATTTCTCGAAAATCGATCCGAAAAAACTGATTGATTTAATTCCATATAAAGAAAATGATTTGTGGGGCTATATCGACCGGCAGACAAAAGCAGTTATCGTATACCCCAAATATAACGGGTTGGGATTTTTTAACCCCGACATGAATGGTCATTACCAGGGCAGAGACTTTGTTATAACGAGTGATGGTAAAATAACAGTAGCGAAAATTGAACCCGAAGACGACCTTATGGTTATGGAAATTGCAGCAGACGACGATTTTAGGGGTATAAGCATACTCCCTTCAAAAGATGGGTATAAGGGATTTAAAACGGATAAGGATGGAAAACTGGCGGCATACTCCGAAATATACCATTACCATACTTCCGGATTCCCAACCTGGAATGTGAGTCCGTTTAAGAAGGGAAATAAAACGTTTGCCATAGCGGTAAATAAAGCAACACGTAAATACGGGGTAATCGACAGCCTGGGCAATGCCTGGAAAGGATTCGATTTTAATTACAAATCAATACTGGTAAACCGGTATTCGAAAGACAAAAAGAATACATGGTTTTTTGTGGAGGGCGAAAATAACCGCTGGAGTTTAATAAATGATAAAGGAGAAGTGAAACATCGCGACAAGATTATGACCTATCCGTTAACGTCTGGAAACAAACTGGGGTATGATGCTTTAAGTAACGACACAGTTTCAGGAATATTCGACTTTTATACGATGAATTGGATTGTGGAGCCTCAAAGTAAGATTAAAATTGGCTCGATTAATTATAGTTCAGCAGTACAGTTAAACACAGATGATCCGAAAGATCGGGAAAAAGCTACTGTTTATTATTGGGTGGATGAAGGGAACTCCATTTATTATATAGATTTAAAAGGGAATAGGTATTTACCCAAAAAGTGATTAAAATACATGATAACATTGAAACAAGTTGACTTGCACTAAACCGGAGAAGTATTTTTATGGAAATGTTTGGCAATGGAGAAGGTAGGAATTTGTAATTTTGATGAATAATTGCAACGTACCTCTTAAGAAGCTTTATCCCACTTTTATACTGCCTTACAACACATTGCCTCACAATTCACCATAACGCTAAAATGCATCCAATGGAAAACAAGCAAGACAAACCGAAGGTTCTTAAAAATAAATATATTCCAACGGCCGAGTTTTATAGCCAAATAATTGACAGTTTACAAGATTATTCAATTTTTACATTAGATAACGAACTTAACATAAACAGTTGGAGTTCTGGCTCTACAAAAATATTTGGGTACGAAACGGACGATGCTATAGGAGAGCCTTTCGATATAATTTTTACGGCCGAAGATGTAAAAAGTGGTATTCCGAAAAGGGAAATTGAAATTGCTTTAAAAGAAGGCCGGGCAACAGATAATAGATGGCACATTGCGAAGGACCAGAGCCTGTTTTATGCGTATGGATTGGTTTTTCCACTTATTGGTATAGCCGGTGAGATGTTGGGCTATGTTAAAATTTTGCGTGACCTCACAGAGAGGAAACAATCGGAGGATGCGATAAAAAAATATGTTAAGGAATTGGAAGATCTTAATACGCATAAAGAGAGTGTTCTAGCAATACTTTCGCACGATTTAAGAAGTCCCTTATCGGCTATCATCGGAACTGCAAAATATTTGAAAGAGAATTTTAATAAAATGAAGCCTGATGACGTTCAGGAATTGCTTGATTTACTTTATAAATCATCAACCGACGAATTAGATATGTTGGACTATTTAGTTGAATGGGCAAGAATAAAATATGCATCGGATGTTTTTACTCCCACAAAAATAAAACTAACTGAATACATTAATAAAGTCTTTGAAACGTTAAACGAAACCGCTTCCATAAACACCATAAATCTTCATCACGAAATTGAAGCCGATACAACGGTATTTGCCGATGGTAAAATGTTAATTTCAATCATTCAAAATATCGTTTCAAATGCCATAAAACATACCGAAAAGGGAGGTACAATAACAGTTTCGGCAAAAAGTAAAGACGACAAAATTATTGTTCAGGTGAAAGACACAGGAGTTGGAATGTCCAAAGAAATAATGGAAAAACTTTTTACACCCCAAATGAAAATCCTATCGGAAACACGAAAAAAGAATAAGGGGGCTGGAATTGGATTGCTGTTGGTAAAAGGATTTTTAGAAAAAAATGGAGGCGAAATATGGGTCGAAAGTATTGAAGGGGAAGGTTCCTCTTTTTATTTTACATTACCCATTGAGAAACCAGTATATAAAATAGGCAGTTCAGAGGAAATAATGTTTGACGAAAATGCCTAATGTAAAGAATGGTTAGAAACTTTTTTAGAAACAATTAGACCGACTTGAAATGCCAAAGCATTTAATACTCGATAATGTTTTCTAAAGTGAATACTTAGTTCATAAATAATTACTTTCCGCTAATGCGGGATAATACCAAACCGTTTACTTTTAATGGCGGGTAATTGCCCAAAATACTTTCCTTAATATTTGAAAGGATTTTAGTATCGCGGCATTTAATAAATAGGAGAATATGCTAAATGGGGTTATATGAGTGTTACCTACAATTTTAAATTAAGAAATTCGGTTTACCTGAAAATTTGGTACATTTGAAAAAAAGAATGTTATGATACTCGAAAGGACAAAAAATGAGATTTTAGTTCGGCTTCCGGCCTATGTTGATCTAACCGAGCTTCAAAATATGCTTGATTTTCTGCAATATAAAGAATTGACGGCAAAATCAAAAGCTAAACAATCCGATGCTGATAAATTGTCAAAATCCGTTAACAAATCTATCTGGACTAAAGTTAAAGCCAGTCGAGGAATAAAATGAAAATCGTAGTCGATTCAAATATTATATTTAGCGCGATTTTAAATTCCAAAAGTAAAATTGGACAATTAATAATTAATGGCTCAAAATATTTTGATTTTTATACGGTTGGACTACTTAAAGACGAGATCTTTAAACATAAAGACAAGATAATCGATTTAACAAATTATACTGAAGACCAATTTATTGATACTTTTCACTTAATTACAAGTAGGTTAGTATTTGTGGATGATATATTATTAACTGATAATGATTTAAATAAAGCAATTGATCTAGTTTCAGGCATTGACCAAGATGATGCATTATTTGTTGCACTGACAAATCATTTAATTGCGAGTTTATGGACAGGGGATAAACGACTTATAAATGGACTTAAAAAAAAAGGTTATTCTAGAACCTTGACTACTGATGAATTATACGATATATTTTTAGATAAGCAACTGACAACTAGAAGAAAAAGAAAGTAAAAACTTTAAGTAACATCATATAAATTTTATTGGAGCGGAATCGCTGATTTCAAAGTGCTTGCTTCTAATTTAGCTTTTAACATCCCGACGTGAAAGTACTTCAATGGTGGTAGCTATCTTTATCCCAACAAACTTATATGCATCGTTATCATTAATTGTAAGTGCGATAGAGTCTAACATCACCTGATTAATTTAAATTGAGATTTTGAAGTATGGTAAAGAGAATATTTATATTGTTGATTTCTAGTGTTGTTTTTAATTTGACTAGCTACTGTTGTAAGAATAATTATGGAGGACTCTTGTGCGATACTTTAAGTACGAGAATAATCAAATATATTCCGGATGGTTATGAAATTGTTAGTTTAGTAAATGGCTTTTTAAATAGTGATTCACTGCCTGATTATGCTGTGATTATCCGAAAACCTAATGAAATGGACAGTAATTTACTGCTAGTCCTATTTCAAACTCCAGACAATATGTTTTTTAAATCATTAGAAAGCAACGAAATAATCTCGGTTAGATATGATAATGTTTTAGAAATTAAGAATAATATTTTACATATTGAAACGGATGAACCATGGCATGGAACAAACAGTAATTTAATAGATCTGACTTTTCGAAATAGCGATTGGATCTGCTTGAGAATAGAGTCTTTTTGCGACGACTCTAATAATAGTTGGGAAAATAGTATTGATTTTGTAACAGGTGAATTTACAATAAATCATGGAATTTACGATAAAAATGATCAGACCCAAATAAGAAAAATAAGCGGGAAACTCGAAAATATAAAGCCTGTTTCAATAATTACCGATAATATTTCAAAACATTTATCAATTAAATATGAAGGGAAGGATTATTATGTTTCAAAAAGGTGTAATCTATGGAGTGATGATGAAATATATAATTTAATCGGAGAATAAACAACTCCCGCCGTCGTTAGCTGCACCCTAAAAAAAATGACTTCTCCGTGAAATTTTGATTAAACGGAACTGCACAATGGGGTTATCTGATTGTTGACTGTAAGGCAAGAATAGTAAAACTAATAGAAATATAAACAAATTGATAATTGTGAAAAGTATGCAAAATAAGAAAGTAGTAGTGTTTCTGGCAAAAGCATTTGAAACGATGGAATTTAGTGCTGTTATAGATGTTCTTGGCTGGGCCAGGGTTGATTATGGACATAATATATTCGTTGATACCTGTGGTTTTACCGATAAAGTTATAAGCACCTTTAATGTGCCTGTAATAGTAGATAAAATCGTTGGAGAAATAAACGTTGACGAATACGATGCCTTAGCAATACCTGGCGGATTCGGAGAATTTGGTTATTATGAAGAAGCATATGACGAAAGGTTCTTAAAATTAATCAGGGAATTTGATGCAAAAGGTAAAATCATTGCGACAATTTGTAGCGGGGCATTCCCTGTTGGGAAAAGTGGAGTTCTTATGAACCGGAAAGCAACTACATACCACTTAAAAGACGGATATTATCAAAATAAACTAAAAGAATTTGGAGTGAATGTTGTGAATGAGCCTATTGTAGTTGATCGTAATATTATTACATCTTATTGTCCTGAGACAGCTCCAAGTGTTGCATTTGAACTATTAAAAATGCTGACTTCAGAAGAAAAAATGACAGTAGTTAAAAAAGCGATGGGCTTTTAAGAAAACCGCTTACAAAATTATAGGAAGATCAAGGTATTGAAACCCCCAACAGTGCAGCTGGCTAATTTTCTTAGACTAAACGTTACCAACAAGCTGAAAATGAATTTATCCATGTATGATTGAATGAATTAATTAATTAGATGTAACATTCAATTATAATTGAAGAATATTCTATATTTGCAAATCATTTAAAATATAAGTGAAACATCCATGTAGAAATGCTACACGCACACACACAATGGGTTGATTATAATAATGTTCCATGTGACCTTAATTTAAAAATCAAAAAAAAGACGCATTAAATGATTGAATACATCGAAAGGCCTCTGTATATTGATAGATTGAAACCCTTTATTGGTAAATCATTGATAAAGGTATTAACTGGACAGCGAAGAGTAGGTAAAAGCTATCTATTAATGCAATTGAGAGACCTGATTAAAAAACAGAGTCCTGATACTCAAATAATTTATATCAATAAAGAGCAACATGAATTTTCTGCAATAATGAATTCGGATGATCTATTTCTCTATTTGAAAGAAAATGTAAAAGGAAATGGCAAAGTAGCGCTTTTTATAGATGAAATTCAAGATATTGAATCATTTGAGATTACATTGAGAGACCTTGTTACAAGAGGTAATTTCGATATTTATTGCACAGGAAGCAATGCTAATTTACTTTCGAGTGAACTCGCTACATTTTTAAGTGGTAGATATATTGAAATAAAGGTATTTGGATTAAGTTATTCAGAGTTTTTGACGTTTTACAATTTGCAGGATTCTGTAGCGACATTTCAGAATTATTTAAAATTTGGCGGATTACCATACTTAATTAATTTGAATACTGACATACAAATTGCATATGAGTATTTAATCAGTATTTATAATACCATATTGCTCAAAGATGTAGTTGCCCGATTTAAAGTTAGAAATGTCAAGTTCTTAGAAAATTTGATTGAATTTTTAGCAGACAATATGGGTAGTATAGTTTCCTCCAAAAAAATCAGTGAATATTTAAAATCTCAAAAAATAAACATTTCAACTCAAGTCGTAATAGACTATCTTGGGTACCTTGAAGCATCATTTTTGATTTTCAAAGTAAGACGAACTGGGATAGAAGGGAAAAAAGTATTCGAAATAGGTGAAAAATATTTCTTTGAGGATATTGGTATTCGCAATGCAATTGTTGGTTATAAAACAAGTGATATACATAAAATTTTGGAAAACGTGGTTTATCTGCACTTGCGAATGGCAGGATATTCAGTAACAGTTGGTTTGGAAGGTAAAAAAGAAATTGATTTTATTGCACAAAAGTCTGGAGAAAAAATTTATGTTCAGGTTGCTTACATGTTAACAAATGAGGGAACAATAATTAGGGAATATGGTAATTTACTTGAAATACCGGATAATTTCCCCAAATACGTTGTAACAATGGATGAAATAACCGAAACATCGACACATAAAGGAATTAACCGAATGCATATTAAAGACTTTTGTTTAAAAATGGTATAGTATATTGATTATTCCTTGAAGTGGGATGGTTTTTAAATATTTGACTTTGAAAATTTGATAAAAAACAACCAGTTAGTAATATGCGGTATAAAATGCAGCTTGAAGTGACAGGTCGTTTTTTTACCTTTAACAGTATTTAACGAAACAATTAGATTGGTTATTCTGATACTGCACTTATTTTAGCGACAGCCTTCGCCAGTAATAACAAACCCATAACGTTCAATAAAAAAACAATTATGAAAGCAAATTTTAAGGATAGAAAACGAAAGGTTTTAAGAGCAATTTATGGAACGTTAAGTTTTTCAACGGCTTTATTTGTTTTTCAGGCATGTTATGGCACAGATAAGGACTTTGGGGCTGATTACTATATAAAAGGAATTGTTAAATCTAAAACAACAAATCTGCCGATTCCCGGAATAAAAGTATCGGTTGGAAATCAGCCACAGTATGACTATACGGATAACTCAGGTCAATTTAGAATTTATGTTTCACGAGCCTCCGAGCATAAAATTGTATTTGAAGATATTGACTCAGCAAAAAATGGTAATTATTTGCCCAACGATACAATAGTTAGGGTTTCCAACGATTCTACATTTCTTAATATCCTGTTAAGTGATAAATAGGCTTACTCATTTTTTTCATAATCATTTTAGGGCAAATGAGGTTAAAATTCACGAATTAAGTTATTTGTTCTGGGAATGTACCCAACGCTGCAATTTAAAGTGTTTGCATTGTGGTTCGGATTGCATTGCAGATTCAAAAATTATAGACATGCCTTTCGAGGATTTCCTCCAGGCAATTTTGCCATTAAAAGATCTATATAAACCCGATTCAATAACAGTTGTGATAACTGGCGGGGAGCCATTATTGCGAAACGATTTGCCCCAATGCGGCTGGATTCTGAGGGAACACGGATTTCGCTGGGGAATTGTAACAAACGGCTATCGCTATAATTCGGATATTCATGCCCGATTGCTTGCTGCCGGAATGGGGGCAATAACCTTAAGCCTCGATGGATTTGAGGAATCACATAATTGGCTTCGTGGTAATAACAACAGTTTTAACAATGCTTTACAAGCACTGGATTTAATCAGCTCATCCAATAGACTTTTCTATGATGTGGTAACGTGCGTAAATTCCAGGAATTTTAATGAACTATCGTCATTCAGGGATTTTCTAATTTCAAAAAACGTTAAATCGTGGAGATTATTTACAATAGCACCCATTGGGAGGGCAGCAAGTAACAACGATTTGCAATTATCTAATTTTCAATTAAAGCAATTGATGGATTTTATATCCTTATCCCGGACTGATAAACGGATTGATATAAAATTCAGTTGCGAATCGTATGTTGGCGAATATGAAAAAAAAGTACGTGATTCTTATTTCTTTTGTCGGGCAGGTATAAATATCGCTTCGATTTTGATAGATGGCTCAATTTCGGCTTGTCCAAATATTAACAGGCACTTTGTGCAAGGGAATATCTACCACGATATGTTTTTAGATGTCTGGGAAAACCGGTTTGATAGTATGCGAAACCGTAATTGGACAAAAACCGGGATTTGTTTAAATTGTAAAGATTTTAAGAATTGTAATGGCGGAGCAATGCACTTATGGGATGAGAAACAAGATTGTATAAAGACTTGTATAAATGATAAAATAAGAAAAATTGCGGACTAGCGCCTTTCATAAATAACAACCATGGGGTATCGGAGTCTATGACCGTTTCAGATGATTTCGGGGATTGAAAGATTTTCGGTTCAATCCAATTCAAAAGTTTATTTTGAGTTTACCGGAGATTGTGTTATCCCATCAAAATATCCCCTTAGTTTGGCAATAAGTTATAATTTTGTTTTTGACCATTTATGATCCATCATGCAGGAAGAGGAAAAAATAATTGAAGTATCGCACCTGGTAAAAAACTACGGTAAGTTTAATGCCGTGGACGATGCGAGTTTTGATGTATACCGGGGCGATGTGTATGGTTTTCTCGGTCCGAATGGCGCTGGGAAAAGTACAACCATTCGCACCATTCTTTCGCTAATAAAACCTACCAGCGGGCAAATAAAAATTTTTAACAGGGATATGGCTACACACCGTCCGTATATCCTGCAGCGTATAGGCTGTATTGTGGAAAAACCCGATTTTTACAATTACCTGTCGGCCGAAAAGAATTTGGAGGTTTTTGCCCGCATTTCAGGAGTTGACATTCCCAAAAAAAGGGTGCACGAAATAATCGAATTTGTCGGACTAAAAGGGAGGGAAAAAGATAAGCTTCGTAGTTTTTCGCATGGCATGAAACAACGGCTGGGTATTGCACAAACATTAATTCACGACCCGGAGCTGATTATTCTGGACGAACCTACTACCGGCCTGGATCCGCAGGGAATTATCGATATTCGCAACCTGATTTTACAATTGAAGCATGAGCGGAATAAGACCATTTTACTCTCATCGCATATCCTTTCGGAAATCGAGTTAATTGCCAACCGCATGGTGATTATCAATAAAGGCAAAACAATAGTGCAGGGCTCTGTAACCGACCTTTTAAATGCCCGGGACCTGATAGTTTCTTTTCAGGTAAACGATGTCGAAAAGGCAAAACAACTGATCCAATCTTCCACCCTGAATCTGGTTATTGAAAGTACGGACGACAAAAACCTGTTCATCCATATTGCACAGGAGAGAATCCCTATCCTCAATAAATTATTGTGCGACAGCGGAATTCTTGTCTATTCTATTGAAGCCAAACGGAAACTCGAAGATTATTTTTTAAAACTCATTGGAGCATGAAGTTCTGGAAAAATACCTACAACGAATTTATAAAGATTGCGGCCAAACCTCGCAGCTATATTGGCATTGGGGCAATCACACTGATTGTTTCCATCATCCTTTTTGCGATGCGCGTCGATGGGGCATTTTTTATTTCACTTATAACCAAGCCATTTGAACAATCGCTCAGCTTCGAAGGAAATATATTGAATGGCAACCTCATTGCGTTTGTTATTTTGCAAATGCTTATTGTGCATGTTCCGTTATTAATTGCGCTGGTTACCGGCGACCTGGTTTCGGGCGAAGCTGCCATGGGAACCATCCGTTTACTGGTTACAAAACCTATTTCGCGCACTAGTATATTGTTGTCAAAATACCTGGCCGGATGTGCGTATACACTTGTAATGCTTCTATGGCTGATGTTTATGGCGCTTGTGGTTGGTAAAATGATTTTTGGCACTGGCGACATGATGGTACTGAATGGTAATGGGCTGGTAGTATTTTCTGAACAAGATGTTTTTTGGCGGTTTGCAAGCGGGTTCAGCCTGGCATATCTGTCCCTGGTGACTGTCGCCACCTTGTCGCTGACACTTTCGTGTTTTTCGGATAATTCCATTGGACCGATTGTCAGCACCATGGCCATCATTATCCTTTTTACCATTATCAGTACCCTGGATGTTCCTGTACTGGAAAAAGTGCAGCCGTATTTATTTACCAACCATATGGTGGCATGGCGTAATTTTTTCGATGATCCAATTCCTGTTGCAAAAATTATCAAATCGGGCGAAATATTGTTAATACACATTATTGGTTTATTGACCATTGCCATTTATAAATTCAATAAAAAAGATATCCTGTCATGAGATACTATAAATGCATCGTTGCTTTTTTCGTTGCTTTTCTGTTTATCCAGCAAGCAGATGCTCAAAATAATACCAATACTTTTCTGCGTTCGGTTTATAACAAATTGCAGAAAGCGAAAGATTATACAGTGGATGCGCATATCAAAGTAGATATGCCTTTTGTTCGTATGTTACCCGTGAACGCGAAAATATACTTCAAACAAAAAGATAAATTTAAAGTTGAAAGCAAAGGCATTGCTATTGTTCCGCGACAGGGGTTCGACCAGGCATCGAAAATGCTGGCCGATAGCAGTTCATTTACAACCATAGTGCAAGGCGAGGAAAAGATTGGGGCGATCCTAACCAAAATTGTGAATGTGATTCCATTGTCGGATGCAAGCGATATGATTCTCGGGAAATTTTGGATTGATCCCGTGCAGAGCGTGATTATAAAATCGCAGCTTACAACACGATCCAGTGGGACAATCTTAACGGAGTATTCCTATGGAAAAGAGGTTATGTTTGGTTTACCTGATGAAATGATTGTTTCGGTAGATATTAAAAAGTTCAAAGTGCCCAAAGGGTTTGTGTCGGAGCCGACTAAAAGCAGCACGACTAAAGATAGCGAAGGAAATGGGGATAAAAGGGGGAAAATTTACATTAAGCTTTCTAATTATCAAATAAACAAAGGGATTTCGAACAGTGTTTTTATAAAATAGGATCTGCTCAAATGATTTTTTGTCTTTAGTATTTTCAATTAGTAATAGTGTTTTGTGTTAATTTCCCCCAATTAAATAGTTAATTTTATAATCTATATATTTAAATTAATATATTACCCCTTATTATTTGGGAGTTAGAAAAAAATAAATACTTTTATTAGCGGAAAAAGACCAAAGTCTTGAAGGTAGAAAGTTAATTTTCTGGTAGGCTATATTTGGGAGAAAGCCGTTGAAAACGTATATTCCAGATAACTAGAAATAAAAGGATACTAAGTTGTTAAATAGGGCAGGTACATGCATAAAAAATCGTCTATACCATAAGAATAGTGGCAGGTATGAGTATTTGTCAATTTCTACCAATAGTATGAATTCATCTGCCCTTTTAAAGCACTCTCCGGTTAATACTAATAATTTTAAATATGAGTAAGTTATTTATCAAAACGAAACTTTTAGCTTTGATTGCTATTTCGGTGTTGGGATTAACAATATTCGGCATACTATCCTATTATACCATCGAAAAACTTAAAATCCACGGTTCGTTATACAATAAAATTATTGAAGGGAAAGACCTGGTAGCTGATATTCTGCCTCCGCCCGAATATATCATCGAGTCGTATCTGGTAACATTAGAAATGGTTAATTCTAAAACACCCAAAGAATTGAGCGATAATATCGATTATTTTCACCGATTGGAAAAGGATTATTATACCCGGCACAGTTACTGGGTTAACACATTGGAGGCTGGAGAAATCCGGGAAAATATGGTAGATAAATCCTTCGTAGCAGCCGATAAATTTTATAAAAAAGTCAATTCCGGGTTAATACCTTTTTTGAATGAAAATAACATTGAACAAGCCTCGATCCTTATTGATACGGAAATAAAGCCACTCTATGCTGAACACCGGAAGTTTATTGATAAAGTTGTTGAACTTTCGAATAATCAAAATTTGGAGGTCGAAAAAGAAGCGGGCTCGGTAATCAATTATTCGTATTTTATGTTAGTCCTTTTGTTTATAGCTATTGTAGCTATTAATGGATTATTTTCCTATTTCATAATTGTATCCATAACTGCGCCATTAAAACGAGGAGTCGATTTTGCCAAACAAATTGCAAACGGAAATTTAAGCTCCGAATTTGTTTTTCGAAATGATGATGAAATTGGAATGTTGGCGAAATCGCTCACCGAAATGGCAGCACAACTGAACCATGTGGTAAAATCGGTTGCTGCTAGTTCGGCTCAAATAACATTATCGAGCGAAGAATTTAGAAATACTGCCCAACACCTGTCGGAAGGAGCTAATCAGCAAGCAACCACCATTGAAGAGATTTCGTCATCGGTAGAAGAGATTGCTTCCAATATTCAGCAGAATGCAAGCAATGCGAAGCAAACCGAAGGGATTTCTACTCTTTCTCACACTGGAATCATAAATTTAGCCGGACATACCCAAAAAATTGTCGAATCGAACCGGATTGTATCCGATAAAATAAAGATTATTAACGACATTGCCTTTCAAACAAACATTCTGGCATTGAATGCTGCAGTGGAAGCTGCCCGTGCCGGAGAGCAAGGCAGAGGATTTGCCATAGTTGCATCCGAAGTTCGTAAACTGGCCGAAAAAAGTAAGTTGGCAGCCGATGAGATCACTCAAATTACCAATAGCAATTTATTTTTGGCAGAAGAAACGGGAAGTAAAATGACCATCATCCTTCCCGATATGAAAAAGGCTACGGAACTTGTGGTGGAAATTGCGGCATCAAGTATGGAACAGACAAACGGTGCAGAGCAAATCAATAATGCTATTCAACATCTGAATGATGTTACTCAGCAAAATGCGACATCGAGCGAAGAGTTAGCTAAGAATGCCGCGCAACTGGCAAAACAGGCAAAACAATTGAACGATGCAATTGCATATTTTACGACGAAATAAATTTGTTGGGTATCATTGGCTTAAGCCAATGATACTTTTGATAACTATACGTGAGTTAGTCGACGTAAAAAGTGATTACTTTTCCAGACTCCACTCATCCTTCCAATCGATTATCATCTTTTCTTTTTCGAAACGCATGGGCAGCCAAATATAGCGAGAGTCTTCGAGGTTGGTTTTATTCCACCGGTCAAAAAGGGCGATGTACGAATTTTCTTTACCCGCCACCGGAAGAATATAGGTACTTTGTGCAAAATAGGTTTTATCGCCATCCTTTCCTAAACAGGGGTTTCCCAATAGCTGGTAATCTCCCATAATGGAAGAAGAAACGGCAACCGCGGCCGGATTTGGGTCCCATCCGGTACAACCCGACGACAGTACATAATATTTTTGGTTATGCTTAACAACTGCAGGTGCTTCGCGGCTTAATCCGATGAATATCCGTTTAAACTTACCCGATGGTTTCAGGTAGTCGTCCGTAAGTTCGTTTACATACATAGTGGCATTATTTTCGGAAGAGCAGAATTGGTAAGCCTTGCCATCGGTATCCTTAAACAGCGTTTGGTCGCGGCTCATTTGTCCATTTGGCTTAAAACTGCCCATATAAGTATAGGGGCCGTGCGGTTTATCGCTTGTGGCAACTCCGGCACGGGCAAAGCTATAATCTTCCGAATCGATATGTACCCACATTACATATTTCTTTGTTTTTTCGTTATAAATCACTTTTGGCCGCTCAATCACTTTGCTGGAATGGATATCGCTGGCGCTATCGGTTGCATTAGGAGCAAGAGCCACTCCTTCGTTTTTCCAGTGGTATAAATCTTTTGACGAATAGCACGACACTCCGCCTGCATTGGTGCGATAGCATTCCCAGGAGGTGATGTACTCAACTCGCCAGGTTTTGCCTTTTTTAATTTCGCCAAACCAGTAATAGGTTCCTTTATCATAAAGTATTCCGCCACCATGGGCATTAACAGGGATCCCTTCGATATCGTTCCAGACCTGACCGGGTTTAAACAATCCATTTTCTTTTATAATAGAACTGCTAAAGAAAAAAGAGGTAAGTATGAGCGCAATAGACAGCATAACAGGCTTTAAAAATCTTGAGTTCATAGTTTAATATGTTATATGTAGGGTTAAATTATACTTTTTGTATGCATTATCTTCCAGATCAAATTAAGGTTATAAAGGTTAAAACTGCAAATGTTTTCTTCAAAAGTTTAAAATGTTCAATTGGAATTATTTATTTGGATGTAAAACTTTATATTTTTATATTTATAAGGATGAAGCATAATCGATTATTTTGCTTAATTTTTCAGGATTGATGATTAATCTAGTTATTGACTGCATTATGTTTATTTTTAACTTAACCTGCTATTTTAGTTTATGAGCATTTTGCAAATTCCTACATCTGAATGAATAAGAATTTTTTCATCCTTTCTTTGTTTTTTTTATTTGCTTTTTGGGTGCAAAGTAAAGGCCAACCCAAAATTGATAAAATAAAATTTGACCACCTGACTGTAAACAACGACCTCTCGAGTAACCGCGTTTGGTGCATATTCAGAGATAGCAAAGATTACCTTTGGATTAGTACCGATGTAGGCCTTGATAAATACGATAGCTACCAGGTTAAAAAATACAGGAACGATGAAAAAATTCCCGGATCAATAAGTAATAACAGAACACTTTGCATATATGAGGACCGGCAGAAGAAGCTATGGTTTGGTTCTATAGATGGTCTGAATCTTTACGATCCTCTTAAAGATAATTTTAGAGTTTATAAAAATAACCCCGCCGATAACAATAGTTTAAGCAGCAATCATATAAATAGTATTATAGAGGATAATAAAGGAAACCTGTGGGTAGTATCCGACGGTAATTGCCTGAACAAGTTGATTTCTGGTACTCAAATGTTTATTCGTTATCCTTACGAAAAGAAGATGGATGATTTATATCCCCGCCCTTCCCGAATGATAGCAAAGGATTCAAAAGGATTTCTTTGGATGGTTTCAGTAAGTCGGGGAATACATAAGTTTGATCCTGAATCTGAAAAATTAACCAAATACGATGACCCGTCTATTGATTTCGGAGTAAATTGTTATAAATCAATATTTATTGACAGTAACGATAAAATCTGGATTACAACAGACGGCAGCGGATTTTTTTCATACGATCCAGCAACCAATATCTTCGAAAAATATGGGTCGAAAGGGGATGGAAAAGGTACGAATCAGGAGATCATTCTGGATATTATCCCCGAAAGCGAACGCTATTTATTGCTTGCAGTCGATCAGGGCGGAATTAACCGTTTTGACAAAGTAACCCGGAGATTTGAATATTTTATGTACGATAGGTCAAATGAATCCGGGTTAAACAACAATGGTATATGGTGTTTCCATCGGGACCGGGAAAATATTCTATGGATAGGAACTTCGGGTGGAGGAATAAACTATTATAATCCTCAAAAGGAGAAGTTTAAACTTTTTACGCATACCAATTCCAATTCATTATCGTACAATTTTACCGGGTGTTTTTTTGAAGATCACGAAGATATGATCTGGATCGGAACCGATGGGGGCGGGGTAAATGTGTACAACCCTAAAACAGGGAATTTTAAAATATTTAAGAATAATCCTTCCGATCCATATAGTATCAGTGGGAATGTAATTCGAAGCATTACTGAAGATAATGATGGAGATATGTGGATCGCTACCTGGGATGCAGGGTTAAACCGGTATGATCGAAAAACCGGAAGATTCTACCGCTATATGCCTGATAAAAACGATCCAACTGCTATTTCGGGCAGAAGCATTTGGAATATCAAAATTGATCACAACGAAAATTTATGGTTAGGGCACTATGTGAACAGTACTGATTTATTTAACAAAAAGAAAGGTGTGATTCAGCGGTTTACAGCTAACCCCGAAATTCCAGGTTCAATTAGCAGTACTCAAAGTTTCCTGTTTTATGAAGATAGCGAAAAGAACATGTGGATTTGTACCGAAAACGGTCTGGATCTATATAATGACAAAACAAACACATTTAAAGTATTTAAATTTCCCGATAAAGAATTAAGAGCTTTGATTCGCGACAAAGATGGAATGTTATGGGTAGGTTCCAGTTCAAAAGGGATATTTTATTGTAGACCCAATGGAACTATACTTAAAACCTACAATACTTCGAATGGCTTGCCCAGTAATATTATCCAGGCGATTGTGGAAGATGATCATGGAAATATTTGGATTGCCACAGGAAACGGTATCAGTAAATTTGATCGGAATACGAAAAAATTCCGAAATTACTCGAAAGAAGATGGTTTGCAAGGCGACCAGTTTTTTCAGCAATCGTTTCTGAAAACACGTAAAGGAGAAATCTATTTTGGCGGATACAATGGATTTAACTCCTTTCATCCCGACAGTTTAAAAGATAATGCCTTTATACCGCCTGTATACATCACCGATTTTCAAATATTCAATAAGCCGGTGCTTTACGCTATTACTGATGGGCAATTTCAAACACATATTTCTGAAGCAAAAAAGATTAAGCTGAACTGGCAGCAATCGGTATTTTCATTTTCCTTTGTTGGTATCAATTATTCCAATCCTTCGAAAAATCAATATGCTTATATTTTGAAGGGTTTTGAAAAGGACTGGAATTATACAAACGCTTCCCGAAGATATATTACCTATACAAATCTCGATCCCGGAGAATATATGTTGCATGTAAAAGCATCGAACAATGATGGCGTTTGGAACGAAAAGGGGGTTATTCTTCAAATAGTTATTTTACCTCCCTGGTGGAAATCATTGTGGTTTAAAATATTAGGTGTTGTAATTCTTCTAATGGCAATCTTTGGGATATATTATTTAAAACTGGAACTTTACCGGAAAAAACAAAAGGAGCTTTCTAAATTAGTAGAGAACCGTACCCAGGAAATTACTCAGGCAAATAAAGTATTAACCGAAGGACAAATTCGAATTGAGGAGCAATCGGAAGAATTGCGAACACATTCGGAAAACCTGAAAGAGGCAAATGACCTTCTGGTTCAGAAACAAAATCTTATTAAAGCTCAGGCTGATAAAATGCAAGAAACAAATTTGGAACTTATTAATGGGAATATATTGCTCGAAAACTTATTACAGTGGTCCCGTTCCCAAACCGGAAATGTGATATTTGAGCCAGTCAGCTTAAACCTGCTGATGGTTACTGAGGGAACCTATAATTTCTTCGAAGGCGATGCACACAAAAAAAATATTGCTATTCAATTGCAAATCGATCCTGAATTGACTATTGTAGCAGATGAGAACATGCTAAAAACAATTTTAAGAAACCTCTTGTCGAATGCCATAAAATTTACACCAGACAATGGCAGCATATTAGTTTCGTCCTCCATAACACCTCAGTATGTTGAGGTATGTATTAGCGACTCGGGAGTTGGTATTCCCTTAGAAAAAACTTCCCAGCTTTTTAATATTGAAACCAACAATTCAACACGGGGTACTGCTCAGGAATCGGGTACCGGACTTGGATTGATCCTTTGTAAAGAATTTGTGGAGAAACATCGCGGAAAAATTTGGGTAGAAACTAAAGAAGGTTTGGGGAGTAAATTCATATTTACCTTGCCTTTATCTTAAATTTTATTGCTCAAATGCTTCCTATTTTTACCGATTCAAAAAAAAGACAGGTATAAAGTTTCAGTTTTTTGTTCTATAGTGTTCCTTTCGGTATATTCATCTGACGAATAACTCTTTGGAGAAATAACAGTTTTTGAACTTTTTGCTAAAAATAATGAGTGTCTGTTAATAGTTTGAAAATCAATTTAAAAGGTTGTTAATAAATTGTGAATAGAACGCTCAAAAATTGTTAATAACAATTTCCCAAATTACCCAAAGTATACCTTTCAACAAGTAATTTTGAGGTCGCATATAAAAAACAGGAAAAACAATGAACGATTTAAAACTTATCCTCAAACGCAAGAACATACAACTTTTAGTTGATTTCTGCCTCGACGAAACGCTCGAATTTACCTTAAAACCTCAAACATTTCCCGATACCGACTGGGAACTGACCATGAAAATAATCGATATAAAAACTGCTGTATCCGCCGGTATGTTTTTACGCGAGAACCGCATTGACGTGAATGGCATCGATCAGCAAAAATTTAAAAAGCCAGTAGCTAAAAAAACGAAGGAAGAATCGGACGATAGAGGCGATGAAAAAGAAGAAAAAGTAATAGAAGCTCCATCTGAAAAACCTGAAAACACAATATTTTAATAAGAATATTTAAATCCGGTTTATATTCCGGACTCATACTAACAACTAACTAACTACTAAACAATACATGCACTTTTTGGAAAACTATTTTCCAGGGTGCATGTTTTTTTTGGTCTATTTCTATTGGATTTTCTTCAAAAACCGCCTAATGCAAGCTAATAATTCGTGCATTAGTCTTGATTTTTGGGGTTTATGAATATTTTTTGTCTTACTAATGTTGATTTATTATATAATTATTGTGGATAGTTGAATTATTTTTCAACCTATATTCAGTTTGCCCCCTTATAGTTTTTATGTGTTTTCCAAATAGTCTCATGTCACTTTGAGCGTAGTCGAAAAGTAGACCCGGAATTCTCTAATTGAAAGAAATGGGTGCTAATTACAATTCAAAATAGAAAACGTCCATTCTGATTTATTAAAACCCCATAACAATCTTAATCGGTAGCTTACCGAAAAAATCGTTTTCTTTGCATCATATTTCGAAATTATGAAAGGATTGAAGGTCAGCAAAGGGGTATTTTATGCATGTGCAGCGGCATTAATGTGGGCGATACTGGCAATAGCGCTCAAGGTATCGTCTAAACACATGGATTCCGCATCCATCGTTTGGTTTCGGTTTTCGCTGGCATTTATCATTTTGTTTATATATATGTTAATTCGATATCCTTCCGAACTTCGAATCCTGATTAAACCTCCCTGGCAGTTAATTTTAGGTTCTACCGCGTTAGCCTGGAATTTTTTTGGCTATATGCAGGGAGTGCACATTACAACTCCTATAAATGCTCAGATATATATTCAAATTGGCCCGGTGCTTTTTGCATTGGGAGGAATTTTTATTTACAAAGAAAAAATTACCTGGATTCATATTGTCGGTTTTGCTATTGTAATATTAGGTTATGTTCTCTTTTATTACGAGCAAATGGGTGTTTCAGCTCAAAACGGCCCACAATATTTTCATGGGGTAGTTTTAATTCTTTCCGCAGGAGTTACCTGGGCTGTATATGCCATTTTACAGAAATTGCTTATACATAAATATACCCCAAATCAGTTAAATCTTTTTATATTCGGGTATTGCTCCCTGCTTTTTTTACCTTTTGCAAAGTTTAGCACTTTTGGACAAATAAGTACAATCGATTGGATTCTGTTAGTCCACCATGGTCTAAATACAATTTTTGCATATGGTTCCATAGCCCTGGCAATTAAGTTTATGGAAGCAAATAAGGTAAGCCTCATTGTTACATTAAATCCCGTTATTACAGTGCTTATCATGGTTGTCTTTGGAGAATTAGGTGCCAAATGGATTTCGCAGGAACACTTTTCGCTGCTAAGTATGATTGGCGGCACTTTGGCATTAACAGGAGCGGCTTTTGTGGTGTTTTTTACCCGGAGGTCAACTTAATTCGGACAAAATAATCTTATTTTTGCGGCTTCAAATGTTTAACCTTAAACGAAATTTATGAAGTCGAATTTTAATTTGTTTCAATCAGTATTAACCTTTAGTAAATGGTCGCGTAAGCCTTTTGCTGTTTTTAACAGTATGAACAGGGTAATACGTATTGGTGTTATATGTGTTAGCTATTCTTTAATAACACAACCAGGAAAAGTATATGCTCAGGCCGATACAAGTACAGTAATACATAAACTCGAAGAAGTAGTAGTGAGTGCGCAGCGAGCGCCGGTCACATACTCCAACATGGCCAGGGCTGTTCACATAATTCCACGCAGTGAGATTGATAAAATGCCGGTTCTGAACCTGAATGAGCTATTGGATTATGTTCCGGGGGTCGATATCCGGCAGCGGGGTACCAATGGAGTTCAGGCCGATGTATCTATTCAGGGGGGAACCTTTGATCAATCGCTCGTTCTTTTAAACGGTATAAATTTAAGCGATCCGCAAACAGGGCACTTGAGCATGAATCTGCCCATCGACCTGGAGAGTATTTCGAGAATTGAAGTTTTAAAAGGGTCGGCCTCCCGGGTGTTTGGCGCCAATGCATTTACCGGAGCAATAAATATTATCACAAATCCAACCGATCGAAACTACGTCCGTGCATCTTTATTAGCGGGTGATTTTGGACTCTACAAAGCTGGCCTCACCGCACAATACAATTTAAAATCAGTTTACAATCATTTTTCCTATAACAAATCGGCTTCCAACGGTTATACCCATAATACCGGTTACGAATCTCAATCGGTATTTTACCAGGGCGGTATTAGCAAAAAATCATTCAATTTAAATGTTCAGGGAGGATATGCCCAAAAAGACTATGGGGCAAATAGCTTTTATTCTGCTAAATATCCTGACCAGTATGAATATAACGATACTTATTTTGGAAGTATCAGTTCTTCTATCGGAAATACCCTTAAATTCAAGCCATCGATTTATTGGAGAAGAAACTACGATCATTATATATTGATAAAATCATCTCCGGCAGCATATCAGAATTACCATTTTACCGATACCAAAGGATTTAATTTAAACACAGAATACACTTCGTTGCTGGGTACTTCGAACCTTGGGTTTGAATACCGCAACGAATCAATATACAGCACCCGTTTAGGACCTGCTACTAAAGATAGTTTGAAAGTAAAAGGAGAAGAAAATAGCTATTATAACCATTTCGCTTCTCGTTATAACTACAGCATCTTTTTTGAGCAGTCGTTCAAGATGGAAAATTTTTATTTTTCAGGAGGACTAATGATCAATCATCACTCAGCTTTAAAGCAAAAAGTTGTGCTATACCCAAGCATTGATCTCGCTTATGCAATTTCGTCGAATTATAAATGGTATTTCACTTACTCCAAAGCATTGCGGTTACCGACTTTTACCGATTTGTATTATGTTGGTCCAACCAATATCGATAATGTGAATCTAAAGCCCGAAGAAGCGAATTACTTCGAAACAGGACTTAAATACCAATCGAAGGGAATGGCAGGGAATGTTTTAGTCTTCTACCGTCCCGGCAAAAACATTATCGATTGGATATGGCAGGAAGATCTACAGAAATGGCAAGCTCAAAACCTAACCAATCTTAATTCAGTAGGATTTGAAATTTCGAGCACCTTCAATTTTAACGATCTCCTGGAGGCTGATATTTTTTTAACCAGAGGTTCTGTTGCATACAGTTATAATGAACTGAATAAAGATGCAGGAAGTTTAGTGTCAAATTATGTGTTGGACAATTTAAAACATAAACTGGCATTTACCCTCAGTCATAAAATATATAAAAAGGTATCCGCTTCCTGGTATTTAACCTGGCAGGACCGCAATGGAAGCTATGGAAAATATGATGCTGCTTCAAATACAACAACAGAGACATCATACCCCTCGTTTTGGTTACTGGATGGAAAACTGAACTGGAATCCATTGTTTTTTAATCTGTTCTTAGAGGTTAGTAATATTGGCGATATGCATTATTACGATATAGGTAATATTATTCAGCCGGGGCGTTGGTTTAAAATTGGTGCAACCATTGATATTGGAATATAAGACCTCATTTTAAAGACTTTCCAAGTTTTTGAAACTTGGAAAGTCTAATAGAAATATTTTACATAAACACATGGTTTTTGGTTGAAAAATCATGTGTTTTTTATGTTTTTAAATTTAACAGGCTGCTAAATGTCAGTGTTATATACTTCCTATTTTTAGATATTTGCAAACTAAGGCAGATATTAAAAATTTATATTAATACTCAATTTATATGTATCCAACCAATTACGTTGTCCCAATTGCGGTGAATGAACCGGTACTGGATTATGCTCCCGGAAGTAAAGAAAGAGAAGCAATTGTTAAAGCTTTAAACGATGCTAAGTCGAAAACCGTTGATATTCCTATGTTTATTAATGGCAAAGAAATTCGGTCGGGGAATATAGTCGAAATTCGGGCTCCACATAATCGTAACTTATTACTAGGCTATTTTCACAGAGGCGATGCCTCGCACGTGCAACAAGCCATAGATGCCGCCTTGGCTGCAAAAGATAAATGGGCTGCAATGCCATGGGAGCATAGAGCTTCGATTTTCCTGAAAGCGGCAAATTTATTGGCAGGTCCTTACCGGGCAAAAATGAATGCCGCTACCATGCTGGGACAATCCAAAAATATATATCAGGCCGAGATAGATTGCGTTTGTGAGTTGATCGACTTTTTTAGGTATAACGTTCAGTTTATGTCCGAAATTTATGCCCAGCAGCCGCGCAGCAACCCTTCTACCTGGAACCGCACCGAATGGAGACCACTCGAAGGTTTTGTATTTGCGTTAACCCCTTTTAATTTCACCTCCATCGCCGGGAATTTACCTACAGCACCCGCATTATTCGGAAATACTGTGGTGTGGAAACCTTCAAATACCCAGGTTTATTCTGCCCAATTGATTATTGATATATTGAAAGAAGCGGGTTTACCCGATGGCGTTATTAATATGGTTTTAGTGCCGGGTCCTGTTGCCGGAGAAGTAATTTTTAACCATCCTGATTTTGCCGGAATCCATTATACCGGTTCTACCGAAGTATTTCAGAATATCTGGAAAACGATTGGCAATAATATTCATAAATACAAATCATACCCGCGCATTGTTGGCGAAACCGGGGGCAAGGATTTTGCGATGATTCATCCTTCTTCTGTTCCGGAACAGGTTGTTACGGCTATTGTTCGGGGTAGTTTTGAGTTTCAGGGCCAGAAATGCTCCGCTTTATCAAGAGCATACGTTCCTTCGAACTTATGGCCAAAAATTCAGGAACTTCTTTTGAAAGAACTTTCGACAGTGAAAATGGGCGATGTCGAAGATTTTACCAATTTTGTAAATGCGGTAATTGACGAAGCTTCATTCAAAAAGCTGGAAGGTTATATTGAACAAGCAAGGAAAGATTCGGATGCCTCGATTTTTTATGGAGGAAATTGCGATAGTTCAAAAGGATACTTTATTGAACCAACCGTTATTGTTACTACTAATCCAACGTATGTAACCATGAGCGAAGAGTTGTTTGGTCCGGTTGTTACCATTTATGTTTACGACGAAAATAAATTCGAAGAAACACTCGAACTGGTTGATAAAACCTCTATTTACGCGCTTACAGGATGTATTTTCTCTGCCGATCGCTATGCTATTGATCTAGCTACCAAGAAACTGGTGAATGCTGCCGGTAATTTTTATATCAACGATAAACCTACTGGTGCAGTTGTTGGCCAACAGCCTTTTGGTGGAGCCCGCGGATCGGGAACAAATGACAAAGCCGGTTCTGCTTTGAATTTATACCGTTGGGTATCTCCTCGATCTATTAAGGAGACGTTTGTATCGCCGGTGACTTACCAATATCCGTTTATGAGCGAATAATTTCAGCGAAATAATAAAACAAAAAGGCGAGTATGTGTATAACATCTCGCCTTTTCTAGTGGAAGGATATTTTCTAGAAATTAAAACTAATTCCCGCCAGGTATAATCCGTTTACCTTATCAAGGAAAGCAAATTCACGCTCATTAGAGTTAAATATGTTTCGTGCATTTACAAATACAGCATTTTCTTTCCAGAATTTATACGATACCTTTAAATTCACAGCTACCTTCGGTTTAATGGTGTAAACATCTTTAAACAACGATGGGTTATAAGCAGTCTGGTTATTGATGTATTCGTCGCTATAGCGGCCAATATCGTTAATTTCGTTATGCAGGAATGTTTGTTCAGAGTAATAATAAAAACTGGAATTAAAATTCAGCTTTTTCGTAGGACTATAATTTACCATGGCACCACCATAAAATGCCGGCGTTGCCTTATTGGTCATAGAAACATTACTGCTGTCCTTGTACCCTTTATAATTTACGCTGTACATTTTCATGGTATCAGCCAGGGGTGAAAAATCACCGCCCATCACTTTAAGAATATCACCCATGTATTGAGCTGCACATGCATTTTGCAAATAAGTAAAATCTTGCCAGATAGTACGGTCGTAGAAATTCGATAGTTTTGAATTCTGAATCGTTCCAAATACTTTAAAATTCAATTTGGTATTTACTACCACGCTTACATTTAGGGTTACTCCATTTTGAACCGATTCTAACTTCAAATTCTGGTATTGTCCGTGACTCTCGATTTTATAGGGTACTTCCAATGGTGCCTGACCTCTTGTCATGGGGCCCATATTAAAATACAAGCTCATCTGGTCGGGGGTAAAGAAGGTAAAGTCCTTCATTTTTGAGTGAAAAGCTTCTATCTCAATCATCACGTTTTTGGATAATCGGGTACGGTAACCAATCTCTACATTATCCATCACCGGAAGTTTCATTTCCTGATTTCCTTCATAATGCATTACATAATAACCTGGAACTACATTCCAGTAATAGTTCGCGTAGGTATCTGCAGTAAACGATCCACGGTTGGCGCGGGAATATCCTGCCCGAACCACATTGTTTTCGTTGATATCGTACGAAGTGATAAACTGATATGTCAAGCTTGTTACATCAGGTTTGTTGTATTTATCGCCACGGATGGCGGCGATTAAACGAAGTTTATCGAACAGCTTATAATCGGCACGTAAATAATAAGCCAAAGATGTAGTGATTTTGAGCCATTCAAAAAACCGCCGTTATTTTCAATATCTACCCATTTTTCATCGTTCGAAATGGTTTTCTGATAGCTGATTCCAGGGCGCAGAACCAAGGTACCAAAGGTGTGTTCATATTCAATAGATGTATTTAAAACTTTAGGCTCAATATGGAAACCGGTATAATATTTTTGTAAATCCTGGTCCCCGCCCATGTAATTAATTTGGGTATGAAAACCATAGGTGTTTAAGCGAAAATCGACATATTTGGTAGAAGATGTTCTTCCCACAATTGGAATTCCATTGTTACCCAATGCACTGGTAATAACATCCGATTGCTGAATCCCAGCCGCTAAATCCATCGAAACATTTTTAGAGGCATCGTACCGTATAAAAGCATTGCCAGCATATTTATCGATGCCCAGTTTAGGATCGGGAAAAGATTTGGCAAAATCAGTCACAATTGGAATTCCGGTTGGCGACACTTTTGTTTCCATTTCTTTGGCGCTAAAGTTTTTGCCGAACTCAAAAGCGTAAAATCCTTCTTCAAATCTGTCCAGGTGCGAATAATTACCCGAAACCCTTACTTTGAGCTTATCGGAGATTCCAAAACTCACTACTCCATTTGCAAATCGAGAGTTATTATTGCCCAGCTGAACCTGCCCATCGGCTTTTAGTTTCTTACTTTCCACAGCACGGGTAATGAGGTTTATAGCCCCCGAAACAGCATTGGGACCGTATAACGCGCTCGATGGCCCTCTGATAACTTCGATACGGTCAATGTCATTTAAATCAATGGGAAGTGTTTCCCAAAAAGTTCCCCCAAAAGCGTAATTGTATACGGGGCGGCCATCAATCATCACCAGTGAAATTGAATTTTCGGAATAAACCATCATTCCCTTGGGCGGCAAATTGTCATTCCCTCGGATGTGGACGTCGTAATTTCCATTGGTTTTTTCCCTGACAATTATTCCGGGAACGAGTCTTAATGCCTCTGGGATGCTTGTTGCTCCCGAATTGGCTATTTCTTCTTTTGAAATTACAGTGGTTGATAGGGGAGAGTTAAGCGATTTTTCAGCGCGTTTGGATGCTGAAGTGACGTCCTTGTTTAAAAAGTATTCTAAGATTTCATCGGCCGAAAGTCCGAATTTATTGGCTACCGTCATTAAATCTTCCAGCGAAAGATTCATTAAATCCTGATAGGTAAGGATGGATAGTTCTTCTTTTGTCATTTCCGAAATGGCTTTTTTATTCTCCTGCGAATACATACTACCGGAAATAAAACTGGTGATGATTATTAGAATTAGAATAATAGATATTTTTTTCATAGTTGCTTAATTTGTTCTATAAAACTCACGTTAATTAATCGTTCACTTGCATTCCAAGGTTTAGTAAGCTTGCACTTACTTTTAAACCCTTTTGCTCAATATGGGATTTGCATATTTCAAATTTCAGTTTGTCCCCGTCTACCACAAAGTTAATGGCTGCACCCTGCTGTACCCCATTTTTAGTGTCCGAAACCACTAACGAGCTTCCACCGTTTAGCTTGGCTATTAAACTTGCTACTGATGATCCTTTCGAGGGAGTAACATAAATTAGGTGACAATTGGTTACCTCTTCCAGGCTCGAAATTACCTTTACCTTCATATTTTGGTTTCCCGATTTTTGAGTATTAGTAATAGTTTCCAATTCCTTAACGATAGAAGAATTTCCAAACACGCCGATAATTACATCTCCTTGCTTGTAGGAGGCAGGCCACTCGATATTCTTTATAAAATTATAAAGAAAGAGTGCTTTGAATTTTTCGTTTTGAGCATTCATTGTAATGCTGCTGAGAAATAATAGCAGAATTACTAAACGGGGCATTTTTTTCATAAAGGTTAGTTGTCAGATAAAAAATTAAGTATACTGGTTTGGGTTAAATTTATTAATGTAAATAGCTCCAATACGGCATTGTTAGATAAAAGGTTAAAAAATAACACTTAAATTTTCGAATAATTTATAGAAATATTCTAAGTGTTTTATTATTAAGGCATAACAAATAATTCAATTTTCCAACTTTTTAAAAATAAAAAGGGCCTTATTCACTAGGAATAAAGCCCTTAAAACTTTAAATGGTGTAGGGGTCGATTTAGAAATTGAAATTCATTCCAATCATATAGGTTCCTTTAATTTTGTCAGCATACGAAAATTCGTGTTTATCAGACCCTAACAGGTTTCGGGTATTAATAAAGATGGAGCTTGTTTTCCAAATGTTATAGGAGATTTTTAGATTAACAATAAATTTCGGATCGATATCAAATCCTCTCCAATAACCGTTGTTCACAGTGGCTTCTTTCCTGTTCATAATGATGGAATGGACGCTGTAAAAATAGGTGCTGGCATACATGTTTATTTTTTTAGTCGGGCTGTAATCTACTGAAAAGCCTCCAAAGAAATCGGGAGTTGCCTGGTTGGTAGTGTTGCTTACCAGGGCACTATCGACAACAACTCCATCAACAATGTCTTTATTACCTGCGCTGTAAGTTAACTTATATCCGCTTGCAGCAATTGTACCCAGACGTGAAAGCTGCTGGGGTGTAAAAGCGGCATATGCCTGAGCCATTCCAATTTCCTGTGCTGTAGGGGTAATTCCATTGGCCACTTTTGCCTGATAGGAAGCAGCTCCACTTGCAATGGTTAATAATGTGCCATCTGCTGTTATTTTAGCTGAAATTTGATTTTTTAACTCATCAAAATTGTTCCAGAGAGATTTTGGATAAACATTATCAAGTTTGGTATGCTGATAAGTGGCAAAAGCTTTCAGCTTTAACTTTTCGTTTAATGCTACGCTGATGTTTGCAGTTATGCCCATTTGTTTCGAGGTAATATCCATGTTATAGTATTGCACATTTCCAGAGGTTTTAGTTACCATAAACGAAGGGAGGAAATAAACATCAGTCATAGTCATACTATCGGGTAGAAAGTAATTAATATCGCGGGTATAATTATAAAATGCTTCAATATCAATCATAATGTTCTTTATCGGTTGGGATCGGTAACCTAACTCAAACATATCAATCATGGGCATTTCCAGGTTTTGATTTCCTCTCCACTTAAGCGTATAAGGTATCATACCATCGCTATTTTGAGGAATAACCGGCCAGTCGTAATTTGCATATGAATCTACAATAAATGGCCCGCGATTCGCACGGGAATAAACCGCCCGAAGCACATTCTTCGAATTTATATCGTAACTGGTTATAAATTGATAGGTAAAATAGGTTTTGTCGGGAACGTTATATTTATCGGCACGAATGGCAGCTATCAAACGTAATTTTTCATGCATTTTATAGTCAGCCCTTAAATAACCTGCAACAGCGTTTAACTCGGGTGCGCCATTTAAAAAGCCTAATTTATCGGCTTGTTGTTGTGGTGTCATGTGCTTGCTATCATCATAAATTGCTCCCTGATAGCTTATTCCTGGCCGTAATACCAGCGATCCGAATGTTTTTTCGTAATCGAGCGAGGCATTCATAATTTGCGGACTGATGTACCATCCCAGATTGCTGCGTTCAATATCCTGATCTCCGTACATATGATTTGCCTGAAATTGAAAGCCATGAATTTTTGCGCGCAAATCAATATAACGACTATCGGACAAACGATCGCTGAAAGGTATTTCGATATTACCCATAGGCGAAGTTTGAACTTCGGAACTCTGTACACCACTTGCCAGACTAAAATTGATATCTTTATTTACATCGTAAAACAGAAAAATGTTGGCACCATATTTATTCGTTGAGAGAGATGCATCGGGAATACGATTTTCAATATCTTCCATTACAGGAAGTTTCTTACGGGTTGGATCCCAATACTGAACTGCCGTGTCTAACCGTGAACGGCTATAGCGTTGTCCATTTCCAAAAACATAATAATCGTCCTCAAAACGCTCGAAATGATCGTAATTTCCCGAAACCCTGACTTTTAATTTACTTTTAATTCCAAAAGAAACTGAGCCGTTTACTGTTCGGGAGGAGTTGTTCCCTATTTGTGCAGAAACATCGGCATTTACTTTTTTATTTTCCGGGATTCGGGTGATGATATTAATGGTTCCCATAACTGCATTTGGACCATAGAGTGCACTGGAAGCGCCGCGAATAACTTCAATACGTTCAATGTCATTCAAACCGATAGGCAAGGTTTCCCAGAAGGTGCCCCCAAAAGAATAATTGTATACAGGTCTGCCATCAATCATCACAAGCGACATAGCATCTTCAGTATAAATAAACATGTTATTGGGCGGCATATTGTCGTTTCCACGGATGTGAACATCAAAATTACCGGGGGTTTTTTCCCGTACAATAATTCCCGGAACCAATCTTAATGCTTCGGGTATGCTGTTTACTCCCGATTTTAAAATTTCGTCGCGCGAAACTACAGTGGTTGACAAGGGGGAGTTAATGGATTTTTCGGCACGTTTTGATGCTGATGTAACGTCCTTGTTTAAGAAATATTCCAGAATTTCGTCGGCCGACAATCCGAATTTATTTGCCACCGTCATTAAATCTTCCAGCGAAAGATTCATTAAGTCCTGGTAGGTGAGGGTTGAAAGTTCTTCTTTTGACATTTCGGCAACAGGTTTCTTCGTTTCCTGCGCTGTTAAATTTCCCGACAATATTAAAAAGAGAGCGAGAAGCGATAGTAAGGTGTATATTTTTTTCATCTTTCAGTTATTTTTAATGGTAAAATCGAAATAAAATTTGATTTTTAATTTGTTTGAATCCCTAAATTCAAGAGGCTGGCACTCACCTTCAATCCTTTTTGCTCGATTCGGGTTTTATTAATCTCAAATTTTAATTTATCTCCATCCAACATGAAATTTATAGCCGATCCCTGCTGAATGGCACCTTTACTATCCGAAACAATTAGCGTACTATTTCCGCTTATTTTCGAAACAAGTTGAGCAATACTGCTCCCTTTCGAAGGGGATACATATATTAAATGACAGTTTGTAATTTCTTCGACACTTGAAAAAACTTTTACTTTCATCGACTGATTACCTGCTTTTTGTGTTGCTGTAATGGTTTCAAGTTCTTTTGCAACAGATGAATTTCCTAAAACACCAATTACCATATCGCCCTGTTTATAATTTTCGGGCCATTCGATGTTTTTTATAAAATTGTAAACAAAGAGCGCTTTGAATTTTTCATTTTGTGCACTCATTGTTAAACTGCCCACAAAAAATAGAAGCAGCATTGCAGTAATCGTTCGATTTTTTTTCATGTGATAATTACTTGGATGGTTATTAATTGTTTAGCTTAATTAGTTTAATAATTATTTATACGTTGTTAATAATTGATATAGTAAAATGCTACTATACAATATTTTACTTCAAAATTTATTTGGGTTAATACACTTATTATAAAGATAAGCCATCTTACGGACTTGTTTGCTAAAAAGTTAAAAAAAAAGAGCTCTTTTTTTAGGAGAGCTCTCTTTTTTTATGACGAATGTCAGGTTTTAGTAATCGGTATTTTGTGGATTCCAGTTGCACCATCCTGCTGTCCAGTCTTCTGTACCAAAAGCACCCAGGAATGTTCCTGTTTTAACAAAGAATGCATCCGAAAGCTTTGCATCGGTATAGCTTGCACCTGTTAATAAAGCCGAAGTTGCAGGTAATAACGTTGGAGCTTTGGTTTCATCGCTGCCAACAAATGATTTTTTAATCCCTGCTACAGTATTGTTAGCGAGTATCTGATTTCCTCTAGCGGCATCATTATACCAGGTTTCAATATCGGATGTAACAACTGTGTTAGCTCCTTCAAAGTTAACTTTCATACCTACCATTACACAGTTTTTAACCTGAAGTTCGCTACTTTGAGCATTTGCCCAAGCCTTGTCACCATCAATTTTCAATCCTACTGGCCAACCTGCAAATACTGAATTATATACATTTAATTTTGTATTTCTGCGTAAGTGCATTGAGTGTTGATAATCGGCTGATATTGATTTTGAAGTAGTATCCATTGGGCCAATCATGGTTAAATTACTAAATATTGGATTTGTAATTGGACCATTGGTGGTGCCTTTAGAATCATTATCTGATTCAAAACCGTTTGAACCAGAGATATCTGCTTTTCGGTAATCGCGAATCCCTAAAGCATATTGGATTTTTCCTGAATATCCGTAGTCAGTATCAAATTCATCATCTAGTCCTCTAAAGGCAACTAAATATTTACAATTAACTGTGCCGCCAAAATACTCATATGAATCGTCGCCACAGTATGATACCTGAATATGGTCAATTTGAGTACCTGAGCCAACAGCACAGAGTGTTAATCCATTGATTTCTTTATCAGGTTGGAATGGATAACCGCCAAATTCAATACGAACAAAGCTTAATACACCTGAGTTATCAGCATCGTCTGTTCCGCCATATTCTGTACGAGGGCCACCTTCAACTATTGGAGTTGTAGTTGGGTTGGCTTTTGCTTTTCCGCATATAACCACGCCACCCCAGTCTCCATAAGTACGAGCACCTTTCGTTTGATTAGAGGTAAATACAATTGGCTTTTGTGCTGTTCCCTGAGCCATAATTTTACCGCCTCTTTCAATAATAAGCGTGCCACGGGTAGCTTTGTCCCCTTTAATTATTGTACCGGCGTCAATTGTTAATACTGCTCCATTTATAACATAAACAAAATCTTTTAATAAATAAACTGAATCAGCAGCAAATTTGCGGTTACCGGCTATTTCGCCCTGAATAGTAACAATATTTCCTGCCTGAGCAACTGTTAAATTAAGAGTTGCAGTTTTTGAATTTTCGCCAGTGGCTGTAATTATACTACTACCTACTTTTAGGGCAGTAATTTCACCAGTGGAAGATACAACTGCTACATCAGTGGCAGAAGAATTCCAGGTTACAGTTTTAACTGTTGCTGTGGCAGGATAAACAGATGCTGTCAGGGTAAGTTTTTCACCAACTTTTAGCGTGGCAGTTTTTTTATCCAGTTTAACTGAATCTACACTTACAATATTAGTAGCAACTGTAATTGCACACGTTGCTGACTTGAGACTTTCTTCGTTTTTGACAGTAATGGTGGCAGAACCAACTTTTAAACCTGCAACAGTACCATCTGATCCAACAACGGCTACAGTGGCGTCGGATGTACTCCAAACTAAATCGCTATTGGTTGCATTGGTAGGGGTAACGGTAGCCATTAGCTTGAAGGATTCTCCAACAATTAATGCTTTAGAGGTAGCGTCTAATTTAACTTCAGTTACTTTTACATCTTCATCTTCTTTTTTACAGGATGAGAATATGCTTGCAGAAGCAACAAGCGCAATAAATGCATAAATAAAATAGTTCCTTACTTTTTTCATAAATTATAATTTTTGGTTAAAAATATTTATATGCAAATAAATTGTTTGCGTTTAATGAAACCGTTAAACTGAGATTAACTAATTCTTAAACGTCGTTTTGAAATACAGCTAGGTTTAAGATTGTTTTAACCTTTTGGAAATAGCAAAAAAAGAAAGGCATCCCAATATGAGATGCCCTGTGGTAAAAGAGAAAACAAAAAAATTAAAATTTGACGGAGAGTCCAAGTGTGAGAACAGTTCCAGGACTATATTTTTTATTTACTTCATTTCGAACAACCTGCTTACCTTCAGTATTATTGTATTTAAAGCTCTGTTGAAGCAATACCGGTTCATTGAGTAAATCTTTAATACCTCCTTTGATTTCGAGATAATTTCCAATCTTTTTTGAGATCGTTAGGTCAATTAAGTTCCGTGATGTTTCATAAATATCGGGAATATTTTCATCGGGGTTTTTCTGGGGCTGGCCTACAATTAAGATACGCTCTCCGATAATGTTATATATTGCGCTTATCATCAATCGTATTCGCGGGTTATTGTAATAAACTCCGGCATTGGCAATATAAGGAGATTGTCCTTGAAGTGGCCTGGATAGTTCAACACTACCTTCGGGAAATTGAACACGGCTCTTTATCCATGCAGCATTGGCAATGAGATTTATATTTTTTAATATATCAATATTCTCCAATGATTTTCTTATTTCTAATTCGATTCCTGTTGTATAGGCCGAATGCGCATTTTCGAAAGTATATTCCAATCCACTTCCGGTTTCGTTATAAACCATTTCAATTGGATTTTTGAATTCCTTATAAAAGAACGCCAGCGAAAAAGTCTCAGTTGAGGATGGGTAATTCTCAAAGCGGATATCTAAATTATGAATATCGCCATCTTTCAGATTGGGATTGCCTGAATAGCCAGCAAAATCGTTAAAGTCGTAGAATACAAAGGGGGCTATTTCACGAAATTCCGGACGATTAATAGATCTCCCATAAGCAACCCGAAAAAGATTTTTCTCGTTAAGATTATAACTGATATTTGCCGAAGGGAAAAAATTCAGTTTGGAATTATCGACATTGATAGGATCTCCTCCTGCTTCAAAACTAGAAAGTGTCATACGGTTTTGTTCTAATCTTACTCCTCCATACAAGTTTAATTTTGGAGTAAACGGTATATTTAATCCAAGATATCCTGCTAAAAGGGTATTGTCGGATGTGTACGAATCGGCATTGTTAGTAGATTCGGCAAGTTTTATTTTATTGGTATAATCAAAATTTTCATCTACAAATATTTGGTCGAAAGGCAAGCTAAGGAGATTATCACTTGTAGGATCAAAGTTTTGACCATATGCATACCCTATGTTTCGGGCATTAAACTCTCTGTTTTTATATTCAAAGTAAAAACCTGTTTTTATAGTTGGTATTATTCCAGCTAGTTTTAACTTTTGCTCTGCATTAAACCCCGAAGAATAAATGTTTTCAAAATTATCCAGGTAAAGTCGTCCGGCTTGTTTTGGATTCGCTGTAAAAAGAAGTCCAAGTTCGTATTGGTTGGTATTGGTATTAAGTTTGGAAGTGAGCATTTTTCTGTCAGGTTCCAGTCTGTTGGCGAATGCATATCCCAAGTTCCAGTTTAATTTTGTATTGCCTTGTTTTATGGTATGATCTCCTCCAATTTGTCCTGAATAGGTTGATCTGCTGAGGAATCTTAATTCATTCGACCGCACATCAATTCCACCATAATATTCTCTACCATCTCTCAGGGTGGTTCGGGTAAAGCCAATTTGGTTAAAGAGGTTTTTAATTTCAATTTTATTACCTTTTCCCAAAAAGAAAGCCCAATTATGAAGTACGCTGGTTTTAACGTTATTCGTAAACTGATCGTCGATAAATTTAAACCTGTAATTTGGTTCGTCTGTTTTAGTATTGTAAATCAGATAACTATTGTTTTCGTAGCGTGTATTGTCGAACGAATTACTATAATTTAGTGCTGTAGAGGTTCCTATAGTTACTTTTCCAATTTTAAATCTTTGTCCAAAAGTGATACTGCCACGCTGATCAGGGCGAGCCTGGACTGTTTTGTAGGTCCAGTTTTTATTAAAACTCTTCGCATAATTATTAATAACATCGGGATTAGTTTCTAAACTCAAGTTTGCCGGGAAACCAGAAGGCAGCGCTCTGGAACCATCGTCGAACCCTAACCAGTCGTATTTCCCGCCTTTATATTTTTTAAAGTCTTCAAATGTTGTTCCTGCCTGATAAGAAGCTGAATAATCAATACTAATGAAATTACTATCGGGCATGTTTTTGGTAAAAATCTTAATAAACCCCCCGGCAACTTCTGCAGGTAATTCGGGAGCCGACGATTTATAAATCATGATATTTTCAATAAGGCTCGAAGGTATCACATCAAACGAAAAGGCTTTTACATCGGTTTCGCTGCTAGGAGTGGCGGCATTATTAAGCCAAACGTTATTGTAGCGCTGGTTTAAACCGCGAACTACAATAAACCGGTCGTCAATTATTGTAATACCCGGTACCCGCTTTACAACCTCCGAGGCATCACGGTCCTGCGAGCGTTGTATTTGTTGCGACGAAATGCCACTTGCTACCAATTGATTAGCTTTAATAGAGCTAATCATTGATATTTCCGATCCTC
>Ga0316608_1000083_pt1 | contig 51825 bp, 44 predicted proteins | sample MIS2016152B_MG_FD_207673 | JGI IMG/M metagenome (GOLD analysis project Ga0316608, IMG submission 207673) | Microbial mat bacterial communities from Middle Island sinkhole, Lake Huron, Michigan, United States - MIS.2016.152B | ecosystem: Environmental > Aquatic > Freshwater > Lake > Sediment... | reverse complement strand
TTACATAGTGTATAAAGAAGAGGTTAGTAGTGTACTAGTAAATCAATTAAGAATAAAAATATAAAGAGTATGTTTGAGTAACGAGGAACGAGTACGAGAAAGGAATAGTAAAGTAGTAAAGTAGTAAAGTAGTAAAGTAGTAATAAGAATTAGAGGTAATTAATAAATGAAATAAAAATTAAGAGGGTATAGAAAATTAAAGATTAAGAATAATGAGAACTAATAATAAGTAAGAAGAAAGTAGATAAATAAAAAAGAAGATAGAATTTAAAAATAGATATAGAAAGGAGAGGACAATAATGTGAGTGGAGAGAAAAATAATTATGTAGGTGGTAGATAATGTAGAAGACTACAAACATATACCTACCCTGTGGAAGACCCCTCCAAAGTTTCGATGTGGAAAGCTCCCCCGTATGAAACTTTAAAAACTTTTAGAAAACTTCTAACAGACATAAGTTATATATACGCTTATAGCTAACACTTCACTATTGTATGGATAGTTTAACATTGGATTCAATGTAACCATACTCGCTAACGTAGTCGTTATATGTTTATATTACTATTCGTATAATCATATCAGGGAAAGAATAGAACATTATTAAAATCTTTTTATATTATTAATCATTAAATTTATTTATTATGAACACAACAGCAATCATCAACAACGTATCATTTCCTTTTACTAATAAAAAAGGTAACGAACAAATTATTATTACAACAACTAAACCAATTATTGCATTAGTATCGGCTACTAATCCAAAAGGTTTATTATCTGTTAATCCTACTACTCTTCGTATTGCAATGGAAAACTATTGTCGATTAACTGAAGGTCAAGAAGATTTTCTTATTGACGCTGATATTACATTAGATTTAATTCCTTATAAAAAAGGACATAAATTTCTTGATAAAGACGGTAAAGTATTGAAAAGACCTAATGGACAAGATAGTATTGCAGAAAATGACGGTGTATCTGTTATTATTACAGATATTAAATTATCAACTGAAATGCTTAGACTTAAAATGTCTATTGACGCAGAAGCTCGTTTACTTATTACAACAAGAAATAATAAAAGTAAAAGAAACAATGATCCTATTGATACTAATAATGCTCCTTTTGGAGAGGATTAGTATTAAACTTTTAATAACATAGCTATTAATTTAGCTATGTTATTTTTTATTATTAATCTTATACTTATTAATCTTATACTTATTAATTTTTTAATCTTATACTTATGAATACAAATACTAAAACAAATATAGCTTTACAAGTAATTAAATTTGATTGTAATTCACCTGAAGAATTTATATCTAAAGCAAATAGAATTGTAATTATGTCTAACGACTATAAATCTATAGGAGCAGTTAGTGATAAAGAAACTAATCTTATAGAATCTTGTTATAATAATTATATTAAAACTTATGGAAATAAAATTCTTACATTATTAAAAGAGGATAGTGAAACTAAAGTAAGAATACACTTTGAATGTATAAGTAATTTAGATACAAAATCCAGTATCATTAAGAATCTTTCAATATATGTTATTAAGGGTCAGTTTACAGTTAAAGCTACTGAATTCGATAGACCTTTAACATTAAGAGAAAAAATTAATATTAGTATAAATAGTATTGTATTATGTCCAAATGAAGATATAAGTAAATATTTATATAATGTAGCAAATAGTAATTATTTTGATTCTCATAAGCCTCGTATATATAAGTACTTTAATAAAAATAAGATAAGTCTTAATAATCCTAATGTTAGACTTTTCTTAAATAAATAATAATTAATAAATTTAACTAATTAAAAATATTCTTATGAAAATAATAACTAATATCTACAAAACATTATCCTTATTATTATTTATTATTGCTTTATTTAGTATATCTTATACTGAATTTAAATATAATATTATTACTGATGAACTATTAATGTTAGTATTTTTACTACTTATATCAGGTATAAATTGTATTTATGCAATTAACATTAAAGATATATCAATAGAATAATTAATATATAGAGTATATTTAATATATACTCTATATTTTTTTAATAAAGAAGTGAATCATAAATCTCAATACTTATGATATATTGATTCTACATACAGATACCAACTAAATACGTACCATATAGATACGTACTATATAATTAAACACTAGTTACTCTACTCACGTTAAGTATTCTAGTTACTCTACTCACGTTAATCAATTTTAATAAAACCATTCAAAATGAAAAATAATAACGTAATCAATTTAAAAGACCTTATTAATACTATTAATACTGAATCTCCTATTATCTTAACTCATACTCTTATTAACAGAACTATTATTATAGAAGATAATAAGATTAATCCTAATGATTTTGATAAGATTATCCACATTGGGGAAAATGAATCTTATGGAAATGTATTTATATGTTACAGTGCATCGAATTTTACTATTCGATTTGGATATTATCGAAATACTAATGTTAGAGATGTCAGTATATTAGATAAAGAACAATCAAAGTCAGGTAATAACCTTATATATCCATTAACTCCTGAAGAATGTTTAGTAGTTGATGAAAAGCTAAAAGATTATAATGAGTATAATGAGCGAATAAGATTAGAATTAAATAAACTTAAAAATATTCATATACAAGTAGCATTAAGTACTCATATTGTTTTTTATAATAATGAAAGATTACGTAATAAAGAATTGAGAAGACTGATTAAATTACTTAAACTTTTAATATTAATGGAATTAGATGATAATAAAAGAATTTTTCTATTGAAAGAGGAGTTTAATATTAAATATGAAACAAGTGAGGAGTTTAATTATGATAAATATAAAGAAGAAAGGCTATTAAAAGTTTTTAGTTATAAAGGAATAGGAATAGAAGATCTAATAAGACTAGTAAATGAAGAAATAAGAAGATAAAATAGAGGTAATACATATAATCCTACGGTACTTCATACCTATTCTACTAATACTCTTCTTAACCCTAAAAAAATTACTCTCAAGTAATTACTCTTATCATTACTCCGATACTTCTTCTTATTTACAACTCCTTATCATTTCCATTATTTTCTTCTCTTTTCCTTTACTTTAACTTCCTTTACTATTACTGCTTAGTCCTCCGTTACTTCGTAACTGTCGTAAGTATTATTGTTACTAACATTCTTATTATTACTTTACTTAATTTACTACTAACCTCTTGTTATATACTAATTTTACTAGTTTATTAGTTTACTGATTAATTCTCTTTCTGATTACTCTTATTACATAGTACATAACAAGACCTTACTAGTAAACTAGTATATCATTAACTATTACTAACTTTATACCTTATAACCATGAATAAACATCTTAAATTAATACTTAGAATTATTCTATCTCTACTTATATTAATATTAACTTGTTTAACTTGTTTTACATTTAATTTAATAACTGTAAATACCTATCGTTTAATAAATAGTATTACAACTCTATCATTTATTATAGTTATATTATTATTTATAGATGATTTATATAATTAACTTTTAATCCTAAACCTTATGAAATCAATACTTAAATACTTACTAGCTTTATTTATATTAATATTAATATATTTAATACATCAAGGATTTATTAATAATCCTACAACAGTTTATTATCCTTTTAAACTAGTTTTAACTACTCTTATTATCTTTATCCTTATTATTATAATAACTCATTATGATAATAAAGATAATGATAATAATAATACTCCTACTATGTTTACTGAATCTACTAACCTTTTTAAATAACATATTATGGATAAAACAAATCCCTAATAAACCAAGATACTTTTACTTCGCATTTACATCATATGTCAATGGAAAACAAAATAAAGGTAGTACTTATTTTTCTACTAATAATAGTTTTCCAAATAGACTTACACTAATAAACACTCTTACTAAAGAATTAGAAAGACAAACTAATTGTAATAAGAACTGTATAGAAGTGTATTTAGATAATTAGATAGAAATGACAGAAGAAGATTATATTAACTTTACATCTTAATATGAGAGGAATGTATAGTGAGGAGGAAGTATTAGTATTATTACAAGATATTCAAGCACAAGTAGGAATAGATTATAATGATAACTTTATGTTTGCAGATAAATGGTTTGAACAATTTAAAAAGAAATAAAATAGTATTATATGAAATCAATTACACTATTCGCAATCTTGTTACTAGGAGTAACAACTGCACAAGCTCAAAAAGTATCAACTAAAGTAGGAGGTACTAACATTTCAATATCAGCTAAAGATATTGTTAAGGTTTTTAATTTAGATATTAAAACACCTAAAACAAAAGAACAACAAATAGGTAAATCAGAACTTACTCAAAGTACTGCTATCTATAAAGGAATTACTTATCCTGTATATATTACAGCTAAAGGTAAATTATTTATTGTTTATCCTAACAAAGAAAACACAGGTTATAGCAAAAAATACATTAAAGATGAGATATAATCTTATTAAACCTAATGATAAAATTAAAGTTAAGAACAGTAAATCATTTCTTACTGTTCTTAATATAGATTTTAAAGAAAGACTTATTAAAGTTCAAAATAGAGTATGTTATATTCCTTTTGAATTAATTAAAGAACATAAAATAAATACTAAAAATTAATATTATGCAAAGATTTCAAAAAACAGAAGAAGAAAGATTAGCTACTAAAGTTGCTATTAATGAATTTAATCTTAATATGAGAAAAAGATTCAAAGATTTTACAAAAAAAGATTGGGCTAAAACTAGTAATAGAATGAAGTGGACACAAAGTAATAGTACGATTAATGATACTAATACTCTTAATATTATTCCTAATACTGTTTCTATTAAAACTAGATTTAAGAATAGTAAAGTTATTTTAGAAGATAATTTAATTAAATCTAATAATAAAGAAATTAAGGTTATAAATCTTAAAAGTAAAATAGATAAATAAGAATAAAGTAAAAATAGAATAGAATAGGATATGTAAAAATAATTAATTTTCTATCTCTCGGAACAAAAGCAGATAGTATATTATAATATTTTATTATGGCATTATTAGTATTTTTATGTTATTTTATTTGTTTTTGTCGTAAAAAAAGATTAGCTTTGTGCTTCGCTTCAGCACAGAAGTAAAATTATAAGGAATAATAATATAATAATTATTATATATAATAAAATAATATCCTATCTTTACTCGTAGAGATAAGAATAGAAGATATAAAATGTAAGCCGAAAGGAAAGTGTTTATTATTGTTGTTGTTATTATTATTATTATTATTATTACTATATATTATACACTAATTATACTAAACTATTTTTACTATTAATCAATAAGTATGCCACAGAATAACTACCTCTCGGCTTACCTTATAAAACTTCTGCATTTACTTGGAGAAATAGGAATATTAAACTAATAACTAATAACTAAAACTAATATGCAAAAATATATTATAAGATTTAAAAATACTGAACCTACTAAAGATTTTGTATATTGTGAAGATACTTATTTATTAACTCATAACTATGATAATAATAAAAGAAATACTTATGAAGCTCTTAAATATCCATTCATCAAAGAAATTAACACTGATAATATAATAGATTTTTACGAATTAAAAAATGAATTTGTATTTATAGCTATTAATATTTGTCTAAACTAAAAAAATATTAATTAATTAACAGCACAAAAAAATGGAACAAAATACCTCAACACCAGTATTAATAGGAAAAGATTTAATAAATCTTAGTACTATAAATTTAGACTATTTAACAAGAATATGTATAAAATATAAAAATACAGTATCTTGGAAAGATATTAACAATAATGAATATATAGATACTCGTAGAGATATTTATAATGAAGCTTTTAAAGAATTGCAAAAAAGAGTAGGAGAAAGTAAAGCAACATTCTTAATACAAGAATTTGTTATACCTACTATAACATTACCTTGTTTAGTACTTTATCCTAATGATTCTAAAGAAGATAGAAATGAAGTATTATATAATTCCTTTTTAAAGTATTAAAAAAAACTTCTAATGTCTATTATGATCAAAAATTACTATAAGTTTTAAGAAGTTCTTATAGTTCTCGGATATGTAGCTCATTAGGTTAGAGCAACTGACTCATAATCAGTAGGTAATAGGTTCGATTCCTATCATATCCACTACTTATTTTTTATTGATTTTTAGTTATTTACCCTTAATTATTATATTTATATAACAATTAAGGGTTTTTTAATACAAAAAATTAACACATTTTAATAATTAAATTAATATATTTATGTCAAAAGAAACAAATTTATTACAACTAGAGGATAACCTCATAATGGAAGACGACCAATTAGAAGCATTAGAATTATTATATAATTTTATAGATAGCTCTAATACTTTCTACAGAATATCTGGAGCGGCTGGTACAGGTAAAACAACTGTAATAAAAAAATTTATTAAAAAAGATACTCTTAAATTTAAATCTATTTGCATTTCAGCTCCAACTCATCAAGCTAAAGACGTTATAAGTAATATAACAGGTATTCAAGGAGTTACATTACATTCTTTATTAGGTATTAAACCTGAAGCAAAATTAGAAGAATATGACCCTAAAAATATTATTTTTAAAGTAGATATTCGTGATATAACTATTACTGATTATGATATAGTTATTATAGATGAATTTTCTATGATTGGTACTTATTTATATGAATTAATTAATAAAACTGTTAATGGGACTAAAACAAAAATAATATTTTTAGGAGATAAATATCAATTACCTCCTGTTAAAGAGGTTGTATCCCCTATAATAAATATTAATGGTTACGAATTAACTATTAATAAAAGACAAGGTTCGGATAATCCTCTTTTTAATCTTTTAGAAGAAGTAAGAAAAACACAACATAGAACTAGTTCATTTAATATTCCTTTTAATAATAATACATTAAATGAAAATGAGGATAAAGGAATAATAGTAGAAGAAGGTAAATTTTTTAGAAATATCTGCTTTAATTATTTTAAAAAAGAACAAACATCTTTTAAAGTGTTAGCATATACTAATGAATGTGTATCTCAATTAAATTCTATATTTAGACTAGACTTTATGTTATATAAATATCCTGAATATACTAAAGATACTTTACCTAAAATTTTAATAGGAGATAAATTAATAGGATATAAAACAATAAGTGAAAGAAATAAATATGGTTCATTTGTTAATATTATAGCTAATAGTAAAGAGTATATAATAGAAGATTGTTTTCCTGTTTCTATTTCTTATAATCATAGTAATTTTAATTGTACTAGAATAGTTATTAATAACGATTACCCTAATATACCTATTAATATTCTCAATAAAGAATCTTACACAGGTTATATAAAAACTCATTATAATTTACTTAGAAATGCTAGACAAGATAAAAAACAATGGGTTAATTTTTATGATTTTAAGAAGAAATTTGTTTTAATTGAAAATATTATAGATGAAGAGGATAATAGTGTAGTAGCTTATAAAGATATAGATTATGGTTATGCAATAACTGTACATAAATCTCAAGGAAGTACTTATGATAATATAGGAGTTTATATTCCTGATATTATGAAATGTTATGAACAAACTCTAAAAAAGAAACTTATTTATACTGCTTTATCAAGAGCTAAAAATATATGTGTTATCTATGGATAAAATTATAATAGAATTAAATAAAACTAGTCCTAATACTTATAAAGAATTTAGAATATATTTAATGAAATTATGTGATAATAATATTACAGCATTTAATAAAACAGAAGTATCTGACTATAGAATTATAAGAATTTTTCTTATTAAATTTATAGAAGAAGTTATAAATGTAGATTTTACAGATGTATTATTTTATACTAAAAACATCTTTGATTATAATAGAAATTATAATCAATTAGAAAAAACTAGTATATTTATAATATTTAAAATGAAAGAAATTAACAAAATAAATTTAAATGTTTTTTAATGATATACTTTATAACAAACAAAGATTTTTATAAATATAAAATTAATACATCTCTTTTTGATGATATTATTATATTTAATGAGAAAGAAGGAATAGAATTATTTAATAATGAATTAAATAAAGATTTTAAGTTTCTACCTTTAGATACTGAAAATAGTGGATTAGATTATTATAGATGTAATTTTTTTCTATTAGGAATAGAGATATTAGATAATCATTTTATATTTGATAATTCGTGTAACTTACACACGATACTATCCTCTATCGGCTCTTCAGATAAAACTTTAATTGGTAATAATCTTAAATATGATATAGGAGTATTATACGCTAAAACTAATATTTTATTACTTAATAAAGTATTTGATACTATGATAGCTGAACAAAGGGTATATATGGGATTAATGTATAGTCCTACAGATAATCCTTTAGGTAGAAAAGCAGGACTTAAAGATTTGATTGATAGATATACAAATAATACTATATCTAAAGACGATAGACAAGAATTTATAGATAAAGATAAAGATTTAGTTATTCAACCTAATCATCTATATTATTTAAGGAATGATTTATCATCATTAATACAAATAATGACTAAGCAACAAGAAATAATTAATAAGTATAAAATGAATAGATTATTACACTCTATTGAATTTCCCCTTATTAAAATAATTTCTTTAGCAGAAGCTACAGGATTTACTCTTAATACTGATAAATGGAAAGAGCAAATAGTTATTAATGAAAAGATTAAATATGACGTATTAATTGAGTTAGATAATATTATTATTGATAAAAGAAAATCATTATCTTTAGATAAAAAAAGATTAATATCAGGAGGTAAATGGGAAACCACAAGAGACTTTCAATCAATAGGAACATTATTAAATCAAAATGACTTATTTGGTAATCCTATTAAAGATTCTTTTTATAATAAAAACAAAAATTTTAAATTAAAAGAATATGAATATAATATTAATTATGTAAAAACAACAATAGTTAATATTTGTAAAGCGTTTAATTGTCCTTTACCTACAATATATCAAACTTATAGTATCCCTGATAAAGAAGCTACTCATTTCTTTAGTATTAAAGAAAATGAATTAGCTAAAATGCTAGAAGAATTAAATACTATTTCTTTAAGGAGTTTTTTAAGTTTATTCATTAAACTTCAAAAAGTTAATAAATCTTTATCTACTTATGGTAATTCATTTTTAAATAATATTAATGAAATTACTAACAGAATACATACTCAATTTAGACAATGTGCTACTACTACAGGAAGAATGGCTAGTGGAGGAGGTAAAAAAGAAAAAGATAAATATAATGCTCAAAATATACCTAGAGCAGGTTTATATAGAGAGTGTTTTGAAGGAGGAGAAGATTATTTAATTTATACAGGAGATATTACAGGAGCAGAGTTAGAAATAATATTATACAAATCTAAAGATAAAAATTTAGCAGAAATGTCTAAAGGAGATATGCACTCTATTATAGCCACTGCTGTATGGAGAGCTGTATATAGTAAACGATATGAAGAAAACAAAGAAAATTATAACGATATAGCTATAGTAAACGATATATTAAAACAAGAAACTGAAAGATATAGAAATTTAGCATCTAATTATATATGTTCTAAAGAAAAAACTCCTGAAGATAGAAATAATATTAAACCAATGGGTTTTGGCGTTATTTACGGTATGTACTCTGCTAAAGCTATGCAAACATTAAAACTTCTTGATAAGAAAGAAGGTCAAATATGTATTAATGTTATTAAAAGATTAATACCTGATGCTATTAAATGTGTAGAAACTTATCAAAACTATGCAGAAGATAATGGATTTGTTATACATAATCAACGAACAAATAGCAGAAGATGGTTTCCTAATTTATTAAAAATGTTAAAAGGAGAAATAACTAAAGATACTCATTTTATTGAAATAAGTAAAGATTTATCCACTGCAAGAAATAGTCCTATACAAGGTACTCAAGCGGATTTTATAAAAGAAGCTAGTGTAGTATTATTTGAATATTTTTATATTAATTTAATAGATGCTACTATATTAGGTTGGGTACACGATGAATTTATTATTAGAATACATAAATCTTTAATAGATAAGAAGTTTATTTATAAAGATAAAGAATATTTTATAAAAGAAGTCATAGACAGAATAATAATTGATACTATTTATTTATATTTAGAAAAAGATATAAAAATAGAATCAAAAATAGAAAAATATTGGAAAAAATAAATAATATTAATTAATATGAATTAAATAAAAAATTATGCAAATAGAATATAATACTTTACATTTAGGAAATGTAGAAGTAAGAATCAACCGTATCTATAAACTAGATACAATAAAAAGTTATAATGATATAATAGAATTATCTAATAAGGATAATACTTCTATTATTAAAATTAGTCCTCCTTTATATTATTCTTTTTCTGATAAAGGAATATTAAAAGATTTTGGTTTTAAAATAGGAGATGAAGTTCATTTTATTAGAGATTCCTCTAATACAAAAGGTATTATAGAAGATATATATTTATCTAATTTAGGTAAATATTCTGTAGTAGTTGCAAAAGTAAATGATAAAATAGTTTTAATAAACCAAATAAAAAAATGGATAGAAACGAGCGACAACAAATCGGAGTTAATAAATGGATAGAGCATGGTTGTAAAGGTATTCTTAATTGGTATCCTGCAGTAGGTAAAACTTATGGAGCTATTAAAGCTATTAAAACTATTGATAAATTAAAAAAAGATAGTAATATTAATTTTTTTATTATAGTTAATTCACAATCCGTTAAAGATCAATGGATTAAAATTATTAATGATAATTTAACTAATACTATTATTAATAGAATACATCTTTGTACTGTTAATGAATGTTTAGCAAGAATACATACAGCAGAAGTCGATGTTCTTATAATTGATGAAATACATGAATATACAACTGATAATAAATTAAAAATAATAGATAATACTATAATAAAGTATAAAAGTATTCTTGGATTATCAGGAAGTATAGATTCTAAATCTTCAGAAATTATTAAATTTATAGTTCCTGTTATAGATATTATAGATGAAGAAGAAGCAATTCGTAATAACTGGGCTAGTCCTTATTTAGAATATAATTTAAGTTGTGAATTTAACAACTTAGAAAAAGAGGAATATGATAAATATACTTCTATAATAGATTCTTTATTTGTTAAGTTTGAGAAGAGGTTAGATGTAGTAAACAAATGTTTGTATGGAGGAGTTCATACAGATAATAGAGAATATACTCATTTACAATTTTGTATAGGAATTTCAGTAAAGAACGGTTGGCATAATCATTTAAATTTAGCTTTTAAAGAACATCAAGAAATAGATAGATTATGGAATCCTACTACTATTCATAAAGAAGCTATACTATTAATGAATAATATTCGTAAAAGGTCTGAATTATTATATAATAATAAGAGTAAACTTCTATTAACTTTAGAATTACTTAAAAAATTAAATAATAAGAATATAATAGTATTTGGAGAAAGTACTACTTTTGCAGATAAAATACACTACCATTCTCTTTCGGCTGGTCTTAAAGCTGTTATATTTCATAGTCAATTAAAAACTATAATGATGACATCAGAAAAAACTGGAAAATTAATTAAATACGGTAAAACTAGATTAAAAGCTAAAGCATTAGAAGAAATAACTATAGGTAGTAGTAATATACTTATAACAGCTAGATCTTTTGATATTGGGTTATCTATTAATAGTCTTAATTGTGGAATAATTACTTCAGGAAGTAGTAATATTAATCAAAATAGACAAAGAAAAGGAAGACCTACAAGAGAGGATATTTTAAATCCTAAAAAACAATCATTAATAATTAATATTTATATGAAAAATACACAAGAAGAAAAATGGTTAGCCGAAAGACAAATGGGTAGTTTAGGTGTTGTTTATATAGATTCTTTAGACCAAATATAATATGATAAATATAAAAGAATTTTTTACTACTTGCATAGAACAAGAACTTACTACTATGCAACTAATAACACTTATTTGTTTGAATAATAGTAAAGATATAGAGTATTTTTATAATTATGGAACTAGCATAGGATTAGAAAGTATTTATGCTTTATCTGATGAAGGTTATAAAGATTTAGAAAAAAGAGGATTTATTAAAACTTTAATTAATTCAGAGCATAAAGAAGTATTAGTATTAGGAGAAAAAGCAAAAGATTTTCTAATTAATATTAATACTTGTGTAGATGATATATTTGATATATATCCTATGTATTTTGATTCTAATGGAGTTAATTATCCTTTAACATTAATGAATAGAAATGAATTTGCTAAAGAGTATTTAAAACAAATAGATTATTCTTTAGATAATCATAAAGAAGTATTATTAGATTTAGAATATGCAATTAAACATTCATTAATTACTAATAAGATTGAAAAGTTTTTATACTCTAAACAATATCTTAATTTCAGAAAATTAAGAAATGGAGTAGAAAAAACAGTTATAACAACAATTTTATCTAATGAAACTTTTGATTATGACTAAAAACAAAGAAGAAGAGAAAATAGAATTACCTTTATTTAAAACTAGAAAAGAAGTAAGAGAAGAAGCTTTAAAAATAATAGAGTTAGAAAGGTCAGGTAAACAATTATTTTTAAAAACTCGTTATAATTTTCTTAATGCTGCTTTAGGTAAAGGTTTTAGATTTGGACAAGTATATCTACTTGCTGGTTTATCAGGACACGGTAAAAGTACGTTATTAAACATATTTTGTAATGATTTTTTAAATAAAGACCTTAATAAAGATGTTTACTATGATTATTTTATTCCGTACTTTGCATTTGAAATGATGCCCGAGAATGAAGAAATAAGAGTATTATCTAGTAAAACAGGTAAATCTTTTCTTAGTATTCTTTCTTCTGAAATTAATAAAGAAACAGGAGAATACGATAAACTTTGTGATGAAGAATTTGAAGTCATTAAACAATTATTAAAAGAAGATGATGATTTTAAACTTTATTATTATAGTAACCCAATGACTATTAAAAGCCTATTAATACAAATAAGATACGCTCATAGGGATTATTTTTTAAAATTAAAAGAAACTAAACCTAATATTGAAGCAAAAGATATAAGATTTGTAGCTATGATTGACCATACTCTTTTAGTAGAAGCAGATAAAGGGGATTCAGTACTTGATTTAATAGCTAATTTAGGTAAAATGGCTATTAAATTAAAAAAAGCAGGTAATTGTATAGTTTTTTTAGGGCAACTTAATAATGAAATTGAAAACGAAAACCGCATTTTAAAGCCTTTACTTCATTATCCACGTAAAAGTGATATATATGCACAAGCTCAACTTTTCAACGCTTGTGATTGCGTTATGATTATTCATTGTCCCGAAATGTTAGGAATAATTTATTATTCAATGGAGGAATTATACACTAAAGGATTACTACATTTATTAATATTAAAACAAAGATTTGGAACAATAGGAAGTATTTTTTTAAAAAAAGAATTTGAGAAAGGTAGAATTATACCTTATCTAAAAAAAGAAATACCAATTAAAAAAGATATTAAAAATTAGTAAAATAAGTAATAAAATATTTTGTATAATAAATAATTAATCGTATCTTTGTCTTATAATTTAGATAAGGCAAACGATATATAAATCGTATCAAGTTATGGAGAAAATTAATAAAGTAGAAACAAAAGTAGAAGTAGTAGAAGAAGTATTAAATAAAGAGCTTGATAAATCAACAAGCTCTTTTTCTAATAATAAAGAAGTACTACAAGTAAAACAAGAACAAAACAATAATTATACATTAGTAAATACTAATACTAATAACACTCATTTAGATAATTTAAGACGTGAAGCAGAAGTATTACAAGTTAGCTATCAAATGGCAGAACAATTAGTAAAATCTAATATGTGTCCATTTAAAAATGTTAATGATGTTACTCTTATAGTAGCAGCAGGTAATTCTTTAGGATTTAATACTATTACAGCATTAAGTAATATGATTGTTATTAATGGTAAAGTAGGTCTTAATGTAGCTTTACAAAAAGCTAAATTGTTAAGTAATGGTATTATTTTTAAACGTATTCTTAACTATGAGCCTTTATATAGAGTTTTAAGGGTAAGAAAAGATGCTGAAGGTAAAATTATAACTATAACAGAGAAATCTAAAGATGGAAAAGATATAGCAGTAATCTTTGGATTAAAAACAATAAAAGATAAACTAGAAGAAAATGAACGACTTTTAGATACACAAATAGTGGATTATATTACTACTTATGAATTTAATAGAATTATCAATGGTAAAGAAATTAGAATAGAATCTAGTTTCACTAGAGGAGAAGCTATTAACGCAGGTCTTATAGGAAGTGGTAAAGATAATTGGGATAAATATGAACGAGCAATGATTTCTGCTAGAGCTTTTGGAGTTGGAGGAAGAGAAATTGCACAGGATATACTTTGGGGAGTATATTCAATCGGAGAATTATTAAATCCTAATAGTTCTATTACTTATACTATAAATGAAAATGAAGAGGAAGCTTTTCAAGTTTAGTATAATATAATCTTATATATAATCAGTTCAAATTAATATTAACAAATTTTTTAAAAAATTAACATTATGTCATTAGAAATTTTTATGGGCGAATTGCCAACAGGTCGTAAATCATTAGCACCAATCAATGGATTATTTATTTGGGTATCAGGAAACAACGGAGTTGTTTCTATTACACAAGAACTTGCAAATAGATTAAATATTAAAGACGGGGATAACATTATCTTTAAACCAGCTCAAACTAAAGATGAGAATGGTAATATCGTAACTAAAAAAGATGCTACTGGTAAACCAGTTATGTATATTTTTAAAGGTACTGAAAGAATACCTCAATTAGACGAAAATGGAGTACAAGCAGTAAATGATATTAAAGTAGCTCTTTGGGAAGATAAAGGTATAGGATATTTAGTTAGAGAAGGAAAACAAGAGGGAGTATTAGTAGCATCTAGTTCAGGAGTTTCTCAACTTTTAGCTACTGAAGGTAAAAAAACAGTATTCTCTTTAGAGAGTTTAGGAGAACACTCGTTAATACTAGGAGAAAAAGAAGACGGTACTAAAGTTGAAGGAGTTAGAGAGGTATTTGAAACTACATTCCATAAAGAAGAAGATCTAATAGTTAGAAAAAAAACTAATGAAACTACAACAGGTACTACTGAAGTAGAAGAAGTAGATGTAGAAGATGTTCTTTTTGAAGAAGAGGATATTTAATTTTAAATAAAATTTTCATTATAATAACCCCAATTATTATAATAATTAATTTAATATAACTATATCTTAATAATTTTTTAAAAGCCTATAATTAATTCTTATAGGCTTTTTATTATTTATTTTAATACTAATACTAATACTAATACTAATACTATGTCAGATTTTTTAGAACAAGGGCTAGAAGGTAAAACTCCTAAGAGTAGTAATACTTCTACAAGTAATCCTACAGGATTTTTTTCAAATTTTCAAGAAGCAGAAGGTAATAGACTGCCATATATATCTATTCCAATTAAGTTAGAAACTAAAGATGCTAGATACCCAAGAGGGTATGAATTTCCTATTTTAAAGTTATTAGATGTAACAGTAGAAGAAAAAGAATCTATCACTAAAGGAAAACAAACTATTATTTTCTTTAAAGTTGGAAATAATAAAGAAGAACAAAAAATAGGAATTTTTACTCCTGATTTAGCTAGTCCTAAATTAGAAATAATTTTAAGAATTTTTCAACAAAGAATTAAATCATTTATTGATGAAACAGGAATAAACTTCAATTATGACTTAATTACTCCTAATACTAGTATAGTTGATTTTGCTACTATAGTTAAAGAGCAATTTAATACTTCTGAAAATAAAGAAATATTAAAAACTTCTACATTTTTCTTCAAAGTAGTATGGGGTAGTAATAATAAAGCTACTTATCCTGAACTACCATTAGGTAACTTTATACAAAAAGCTAAAGATAAAGAAGGTAAAAATCTACCTTGTATAGAACTAAACATCACACCTAATGATAATCTTATTCCTCCTAGTGGAGGTAAAAAGAATACTGTTAATACAGTAGGAGCATTAGGTAACGATTTATCCGATTTAGCTGATATTCCTGATTTTAATAACTAATTTATTTAACAATGTGCTGTTGTTAATATTTTTAATTCCTGCTATAATAATTTATAGCAGGTTTTTTTATATTTAAAATAAAGAAAATCTTAACAACGATATTAACAATGATAGAAAATTTTAAATATACAAAGTTAAGCATAAGTTACATACTAAAATTTGTAACCCAAGAAAGTATAATGGAATATTATACAAATATAAAAATATCAGAAAAAACTTTAACAGCTAATTCATTTACTAATCCTTTTAGAATAGATAATAATCCTTCTTGTATGTATTATTATACAGATAATAATAAACTTTATTTTAGAGATTATTCAGGGTATAAATTAAATGCTCTTTATCATGGAGATTGTTTTGATATAGCAGGAAATTATTATAAATTATCTTGTAAAAATAAAACAGAAATGCTATTAATATTAAGAGCAATTTGTGATGATTTAAATATTTTTGATAATAATAAAAGATTTAATTCTAATACTATTATAAATAATTATCATAAACTTAACATTAAAACATATAAAATTATACCTAGAAAAATAAATTTAGCAGATATTAAATATTTTAATAGTGTAGGAATATTAGATACATCTGTATTAAGTAAAAATTATGTATATTGTGTAAACACTTTAATTATAGATGAACAAATATGTTATACATATAGTCATCTTGACCCTGCTTACGCTTATTATCAAGGAAAAGATATTGATACTCTTAAACAACTATGGCAAGTATATTTTCCTAAAAGAATAAAAGGAAGAAAATTTATACAAAATAAATTAAAAACTAAATTTATAAGGACTTTAATACCTGATGAATTTTTAGTAATAACTAAAAGTGCTAAAGATTGTTTAGCTTTACAAAGTTACGGTATTCAATCAATAGCTTTAGGCAGTGAAAATTCTATATTAACAGAGGAAGAATATTATAGTATTAAATATTATTTTAATTATATAATATGCCTATTAGATAATGATAATACTGGAAAAGCTATGGCTTATGAATTAAAGAAAAGATATAATATAATACCTTTATTTTTTCCTTTATATTATGGAATAAAAGATTTTTCAGAATTTCATAATAAATATGGTGAAGAGAAAACTAGAAAATTAATAGAATTAACAAAAAACCATTTAATTAATAAACTTTATGATAAAAAATATTTTAAAAACTAAAAGTTATACAACAAGCGAAAGTAAAATAGAATTATATACTACTACAGGACATATTTCTAATGAAGAATTACTAAATTATTTAATAGATTTAGAAGAAAATAAAGAAAAAACTCTAAGTTGCAAAACTCTATATTATAATATTGAAAGTGAAGAAGATATAAAAGATTGTGAAAATTTAATTATTAAATTTAAACCAAGTAAATATTGGAAAGAAAATAAAATAACTCAATATAGAGATTATACTAAAACAAGAGAAAGAGATTTAAATTGTTTTGTAAGAACTTGTGAAGCTGCAAGAGATAGTTTTAAAACTGTTTTATTAAAATTGAAAAAAGAAAATATTAATTGTAATACTTTTAACATATATAAAATTATAATAACATAATGGAAATATACAACAGAACCTTATACAAAAGAGCTAAATCTAAGTTTCTTGTTTGGAATATAAAACTTCAAATAGATTTAAAAGGAGTTAGATTAATATTTACTTATGGTTATTTTAGAGAAGGGCAAACTATAGCCTTTCGTAAAATATATCCTAAGAATATAGGTAAATCTAACGAAACAACTAAAGAAGAACAAGGAATATTAGAATTTGAATCTTTTTTAAGAGATAAAAAGAAAGAAGGGTATAAAGACATTGAACCAAGATTAGCCGAAAGAGGAATTGTCGTTGTTTCTGTTGAGATACTTAATGAATTACTACCTATAATAGATACAGATGCTAATGATAATTTCAAACCTATGAAGTGTAAGAACTATTACAAAACTACATCTAAAGTATTTACAGATATTAATTTTAAACAATGGAAAGAAGAAAAGTACTATTACCTCTTAAATCCTTATGTTAAAAAGAAATTAAGATTAATTACTTTAGCTAGTAATGAAATAGCGATACAACCTAAACTTAATGGTGTTAGAGTATTTGTAACTAAATACGGTAAATTATTATCTAAAATAGGTAATACTTATGAACTTCCTCATATATCTAATACTATTAAAAATCATATATATGAATTTATTGAAACTTTAAATCTTCCTGAAAATATTTATTTAGACGGAGAAATATATCAACATAATAGTACGTTACAAGATATAGTAAGTGCTACAAAGAAACAATCTCTCTTCTCGGCTCAACTTAAATTTGTTATATTTGATATAGCAATTCCTAATTATACTCAATTAGAAAGATTAAAAATTTTAAAACTTATTAAAGAATTTATAAATAGTACTTTATTTATTACATCGGTAGAAGTAATAGACACTAAAATACTTAAAGTAGCTAAATATCATTCTTCTATAGATTTAAAAATACAAGAATATACTGATTCTTTTATTAAAGCAGGATATGAAGGTTCTATTATTAGAGATTTAAAAGGTCTTTATGATTATGGTATAAGAAGTAATAGTATTGTAAAATTAAAAAGGTTAATATCTAAAGAGTTTCAAATAATAGATATAGTATCTCAAGAAGTAGATAGAACTTTAGGAATATTTATTTGTCGTACTGTTAAAGGTAAAATATTTAAAGTTACCCCTACAGGTACTATAGAATATAAAAAAGAGCTTTTAATTAATAAGGATAATTATATTAATAAATTACTTAGTTGTGATTTTTATGAATATACTCCTGATGAAAAACCTTTTCACGTAGTTAATAATATAATAAGAGATTATGAATAAAGTAAATTTAAATAACAAAGTAAATTGGGATACGATAGAACCTAGAAATGTTCTTGAAATACTAGAAAATGGTAAATCTTATATAGAAAGAATAAAATGTTTTGCTATTATAGATTTAAAAGATTGAGAAAATAATGAAAATTATTCTTATTTTAAACAGTATTCATATACTATAAATGGTCTTAAAAAGCAAGAAATATTATTAGGAAATGGAGTTATTAATTGGAGTTTTTATATAGGATTAGTAATGGATAGAGTAATAGAAATGAACTGTGGAGCATATAGGAAATATTTAGAAAAAGAAAGAAATTTAATAGCTAAACAAATAGATATGAAACCTTTTAAAATATCAGATTTTTTTATTACCGAAGATATAAAATATATGATGAGTAAAAATGCTATAATTATTACAGGAATAAAACATAAAGACGATAAGGAATAATTAAATTAAAAACAATGGATAAATTAAATATAACCCTTGTAGAGGGCAATTTAAAGAGAAAGGAATTTGAATTTAATCAATACTTTAAACTTGATAAAGATTCAAGAGAAATGTTTAAAAAACAAAAAGAACAATTAGATAATATTAATACTAATGAAATTAAACCAAAAAACAAATAGAGATTGGGAAAATACCTCAGAAGGAGAAATTTCTAATATTATAAACGAAGAACAAAATACTAATTATAATGAAAGAATAGAAGCTTTTGCTTTTATTGATATGAATAATTGGCAATATGATGATGATTATCCTGATTTTAATCTTAATTGGTGTAGAGAAACAATAGAAAATTTAAAAAGAATAGGAGCTTTAGAAGGTTTAGGAATTATTAATTGGGATAATTTTAATATAAATATAGCAAATGGAGAGTTTTAAAATAATAGAATTATAATAATTATGGAAGTAGAAGTTAGAATTTATAAAAGAGTAGAAACAACAGTAGAAGATAAGTACACTATTAATATTCCTGACAATGTTAAAGATATTGAAGAGTATTTAAAAGAAAATTTTAAATCTTTAAATAATATACAAGATGAAGATAATGTTACTTTTGATGAAAGTAATATATTCTGGGCTATGGAAAGTGGAGAAGATGATACTTTACTTAATCAAGAAATGTATTATGGAGAAAATTTAATAATAAGAGAAATATATGATAATATCAATTAGCGGTAAAATAGATTCAGGAAAAGATACAGTAGGGAAGATTATACAGTATCTTTATTACCTTAAATCTGATATACATCAACATAAAATATCTTATGAAGAGTTTTTAAAAACAGATAGAGTTAATAATATATTATATGATAAAGATATTCCTGAAGTCAAAAAGTTTGCAGATAAACTTAAAGATATAGTTTGTTTGTTAATAGGTTGTACTAGAGAACAACTTGAAGATAGTGAATTTAAAGAGAAAGAGTTAGGAGAAGAATGGTGGTATTATAAGTATGATAATTTTATGTGTCCTTATAAAGAAGAACAAAACTTTCCTTATGAATTATCTTCTTTAATTAAACTTACTCCTAGATTACTTATGCAATTAATAGGAACAGAATGTGGTAGAGAGATTATACACCCTAATATTTGGGTTAATAGTTTAATGAACGAGTATAAACCTAAATATGTTACTAAACAATTAGAAAATTTAATAAAAAAATATCCGAATAATAAATCTTTAATGTTCCCTCCTGAAGGAACTTCTATAAAAGATTCTAATTACCCTAATTGGATTATTACTGATACTAGATTTCCTAATGAACTTAAAGCTGTAAAAAATAGAGGAGGTATTAGTATTAGAGTTAATCGTTTTGTAAAATGTAAATGTACTAATTTAGGAGATGCTGAAAACTGTAATAGATTTTGTACAGAACAACCTATGGACGAACACCCATCAGAAATAGCTTTAGATAATACTACATTCGATTATGTTATTGATAACAATGGTACAATCGAAGAGTTAATACATAATGTAAAGAGTATTTTAATACAAGAAAAAATAATTTAATATGGCTATAGAAATTGATACTTGTCATTTTTGTCAAGAAGTAAAACCTGTAGAAAGAACTTATTTATATCCTTCAAAATATAAAAAACTAAAAACAAATTTTAATAATAAACTTTATAATGAAGGAGATTATTTTATAATAATCAAAACTTGTAAAGATTGTGGTATTCCTTCAACAAGTAATAAACAGTAAAAATATTAATTTAAAATAAATATTATGATAGGACAAGAATCTAAAGACTTTTATCTTAATAAATATTTTGGTAGAAGATATGATTACGCATAAATAATTTAATATGATATTAGAACAATTAAAAAACACAGAAGTAGATACTATTGGGAACTTTAATGAAGATATTATTAGTTCTATCGATAATACTAATATTCCATTAGTTCTTTCTTTAGTTACTAAAGGGATTTATTCTAATCCTATTAGTTCTATTATAAGAGAAATTACTTCTAATTGTAGAGATGCAAACATAGAAGCAGGTAAACCTGATGAACCTATTATAATAAATCTTTTAAATGATATAGAAGAGAATCAATACTATATAGAATTTATAGATAAAGGAGTAGGTATGTCAGAGAAAACTATAGATTTAGTTTATACTAAATTCTTTAGTTCTACAAAGAGAGGTAGTAATGATTTAATAGGAGGTTTTGGATTAGGTTCTAAATCTCCTTTTAGTTATACTACCTCTTTTTATATTACTACCGTATTTAATAATATTAAATATGAATATATTTATTATAAAGATGGTTATAATTTTACTTTATCTTTATTAAATAAAACAAAAGTATTTGAAAGTTCAGGTACTTCTATAAAAATGTTTATTAAAGATGATGATAAATATACTTTTAAAAATGCGTTAATTTCTCAATTAGCTTATTTTAAAAATGTATATGTTAATCATAATTTATATATTTACGAAAATGAATATACTATTTATGAAGGAAAGTATTTTAAATATAATTCTGATAAACAACCTTATCAAAATTTACATATAATTTTAGGAGAAGTAAATTATAAAATAGATTATTCAATTCTAAATATTAATCCAATAGAAATTCCTATAGGTATTAAATTTGAAATAGGAGAATTAAAACCTACAATGGAAAGAGAGAATATAAAATATGATGATGATTCTATAATTTTAATAAAAGAAAGAATTAACCTTTGTATTGAAGAATTAAGAAATTATTTTTCTAATCAATCTTTTATATTTACTGATTTAACATCTTATATTAAAAATAAAGATAATAAAACTTATCTATATTTTAATAAAGACAAAAATCATTATATAAATAATAATAAACTTATTAAAGGAGAAATATCTTATACTTATGATTTTTTTAATGATAATGATTTTGTTTTAAATGTTCCTGAAATATTTTTTATGTTTAATTCTTATGTATATGAAAATAAAAAATTAAAAGAACTTTCTAAAGATGAACTTATTACTTATATAAAACATAGAAAATATACTATATTTTATAGTGAAGAAGGAAATACTAAAACAGTAAATAATTTATATCATTTTAATACTAATAATTATTGTATTTTATTTACTCCTAGAAAACTAAATTACAATAAAATAATAAGATATTTAAATTGGTATAAAAAAGATAATAAGTATTTTCATAGAATAGGTAAAGCTAAATTACTTTATAATTTAAAAGTAAGAATACAAAAAGAAATTATTAATATTAGTTATAATTATGATATTGTTTCAGAGGATTATATTAAAGAATATTATGATAAAGTTAAAGAAGCAAATTTAGAAAATAGACTTAGAAATAAAGAAGTAGTTACTTATTATAATGAATACGATAGAAGAGATTCAATAACATTAATAAATTTATTAAAATATAAATATGTTTTTTATCAAATAAAGAATGGATTAGAAACTAGACTAATTTATAGACCTAGTTATTATGAGAATCTACTTTCTAATTTTAATAATTGGGAAAAGTTTAAATATAAGATTATTTTTATAACTATATCTGAAACTCAATATAGTAAGATAAAAAAGTATGATAATATTATACATATTAGTAATATATTAAATCTTAAAATTTTTAATAATTATTTATATAAAGTTAAATTAGCTAATTTATTAAACAATGAAAGGTTAATAACAACAAAAGACGCTACTTTTAAAATAAGTAATGATTATTATATTAATATGTTAAACACTTTAAGAGAATTTAGTTATAAATACTCTAAACCAATAAACTTAGAAGAACATAAATTTAAGTTACCTTATGGATATTGTTCTTATATAATAGAACTTTTTAAAGAATATAAAAAAGTTAAAGATAAATTAAATATTTTTTTATATATAACTCATTATATTCCTAATGAAGAACTTATTAAAATTAATAGAACTACTAAATTAATAAAACTCAATTTAAATTTAGAGAAATTAAATAATAAAGATTAAAAATTAAAATTATGGCAACAAAAAAAGAAATTAGCTACAAAGCTATAGGGCAAAACGTTATTATTGTTCTTGATGAACAAAAATATAGTAAAAAAATAGTAGAAAAAACTGAAAGAGAAGAAATAAAACAATTAGTTATTTCTTATAATTCTAAAAATTCTAAAACTTTAAAAAATAAAATACTTCTTATTTTTATTAAAAAACAAGAAGAGCTAAAAAAGAAAAAAGTTAAATCGGAAAAGATTTTAAAAAAATTAGAAGATATAAAAGAAAAAACTATTAATAATACAGAAGTTTTATCTTTATCAGATTTAGAAGAAAAAGAATTTTTATCTGATGAAGAATATAATAGAGTAAGTTCCCTATTAGATAAACATAAAAAAGATAAAATAGAGGAAAAGAAATTAGAAGAAACTAAATCTACAATTAAAAAACATGGAGAATACTAAGGAATTAGATATAGAATATCTTATTAAAACTAATCCTTTTTTATTAAACTCTTTAAATATAAATATAGAAAAGGTAGGTATTAAATATCTACCTTATTCTATAGGTATTGAAATAGAATGTGGTAAATCAGAAGATTTTAATATTGAAGATTTTACTAATATATCTAATATTCTAGATATAGATATAGATAGTAATGAACAAAGATTTAGAATACCTAATGGTATTAATGGTTTATACTGTCTTTATCTTATTTGTGATAAATTAAAGAAAAATTCTATTATTAATATACTAAGTGGTATTCATTACCACGTTGATTTTAGTGAAGATTTTTATTTTGATAGTATAGTTAATGATAAAAGTTTTTTAAATATTAATAAAGAATTTATTCTAAACGAATTAGATAAATGGAATTATAAAGGAAGTTATAATAAAAGAGAAATAGATAATAGTCATAGTTGGGTAAGATTAAATTCTGAATTTAAAACTTTTGAATTTAGAATAGGAGAAATGAGCTTTGATTATGAAGTATTAATAAATAGAATATTACACATTAGTTTATTATGTAATATTCTAAAAAATAAATATGATGTTTTTAATATTTATGAATATGAAAAACAAGAAAATAAAGAAGAGGAAATAAAAAAAATAATTAAAAATAGAACGATAAACATTTATGAATCAACAAACTAAAATATCAGCTGAAATAGTAGCCCATACTATAAACGAAATGGGAGATGATTTAGTATCATTTGAATTAACATTTCCTAGAATTATATTAAGTGAGTTAAATACTCATAGAGCATTTACTAGAAACAGCTCAAGTAGTAGAGCAGTACCGTTTAAAAGAATGCTTAAAGCAGTAAAGGATAATACTTTTATTCCCATAGCTTGGCAGAAGACTCATAAAGGTATGCAAGGAGTAGATTATTTTCAAGATGAAGAAACTATTAATAAATGTATAGCTAATTATATCATTGCTAGAGATTTTGCCATAAGGCAGTCAGAAAAATTAAATGATATTGGAGTTACTAAACAAGTATGTAATAGATTACTAGAACCTTATATGTGGCATACGGCAATAGTTACTACTTCTAAAGACGGTTTAATCAATTTCTTTAATCAAAGATGTAGTATATATGAGGATGAAGATGGTTTTAAATATAATAGTAAATCTAATTATATAGATATTGTTAATTGTCCTAAAACAGAACTTGAATGGATTATGTTTAATAAAGCTCAAGCAGAGATTCATATGAGGGAACTTGCAGAAGGTATGTACGATATTTATACTAAATCTGAACCTGATAAAAGAGGAGGTAATAACGCTTATCATATCCCTTATTATAAAGAATTAGATAAATTAATGCCTAAGAGTATGTATAGTTTTGAGGATTATAATGACTATCTTGAAACATTAGTAAAAGCATCTATAGGCAAATGTGCTAATGTTAGTTATATAACTATTGATGAATCTAAAGAAAAAGATTTACAATACTATATTAACATATATGATAAGATGATTATTAGTGATCCATTTCACGCTAGTCCTTTTGAGCATATTGCAAAAGTTATGACAAAAGAAGATTATGATAATTATTTTGTAGTAGAAGATGGAATTGTTACAAGTGGAGTTTGTAGGAACTTTAAAGGATTTATACAATATAGAAGTTTATTAAAAAAATAATATTATGATAGACGTAGAATTAATACAAGAAATTAAACAAGATTTAAAAGATAAGAAAATAAAACTTTCTTATAGTACTTTAAAACATTTAAATAGCCCTATAAATTTTATGGGGTATTTATTACAAAGAAAAAAAGAAAAATTAGGATTAGTATCTAAATCAGCTAGTAAAAGCTCTTTGGGAACTATGGTAGATGTATTATTATTAAACCCTGATAAGTTTAATGATTCTTTTAGTGTTTTAAAACATACTCCTAGTAGTACTTCAGATAATCAAAAAGGATTATGTGAAGAGGTAATAAAATCACTATTACAAGATAAACTTAATAATAAAGATTTAAGTATATCTTTAGCAGAATCTTATATAGCTTCTTGTTTTAGTAATCATTATGCAAGAGGTAAAGCTGATGCTAAAGTTTTATGTTTAGCTCAATATTGTATAGATATGGTAAAAGGTAAAGAAATAGTAAATAACTCCACCTACCTTTCGGCTTACCAAATAGCAGAAAATCTTAAAACTAAAGAAGAAATTATAGTTTATCTTGAACAAGCTGAAACAATTAAAGATTTTACCTTTAATTACAAAAGTTGGGAAATTATTGTTAAAATGGATATATTTAATAATAATGATGAATTAAAAGGTGTTACAGATTTAAAATTTGTAAGTAATTTAGTACCTGATAAATTTATATTTGATATTATTAAATATGGATATGATATTCAAATAGGAATGTATGGATTAGCCGAAAGAGAAATATTAGGTAGATTAGGGTATTTTAATTATATACTATATGATGATAAAGGTAATTATAGTATTCCTACTATAGATACAGACTATCAGAAATGGTGTATAAGGAAAGTAGATTATCTTATAGATACTTTAGAACTTATTATTAAAGATGATAAATTTAATAAATCATTTGATTTTATGGGTAAAACTATAATAACTAAACCTAAATTTGGAAAAGGATTAGATTTTAGTATTTTTGAAGAAGGAGAAGAATATGATCATTTAAAAGGAATAGAGTAAAAGTATATTTGTATAATAATATTAATAAAAAAACAATATGTCGCATAATTTAAATAGTAAAGGAAATAATATTTCCTTTGTTTCAAAAAAAGAGATAGCTTGGCATAGACTTGGAAAAGTTGTAGATGCTATGACATCAGAAGAAGCTATTAAACTAGGAGGATTAGATTTTAAAGTAAATCTTGCTCCTTTATTAGCTGTAACAGGAGAAGAATTATCAGTAGAAGAATCTAAGAAAATGGTTAAAGTATTTAGGAATAAAAAAGAATTAAGAGAAGTTTCTGTAGTTTCTAATGCTTTTGCTACTTATAGAACAGATACTAATGAAATATTAGGTATTGTAGGAAATAAATATACTCCTGTTCAAAATACAGAAGCATTTGATTTTTTCGATAATATTATAGGAGAAGGACAGGCACAATATGAAACTGTAGGAGCATTAGGTAAAGGAGAAACTGTTTTTATTACTGCAAAATTACCTGAAATTTGTATAGGTAATACAGATAATATTGATAATTATCTTTTATTCACTATGAGCCATGATGGTAGTAGTGCAATTAAAGTTATGTTTACTCCTATTAGAGTAGTTTGTAATAATACTTTATCAATAGCTGTAAATTCAGCTAAAGATAAAATATCTATTAAACATACTAAAAATTATAGAAATAAACTAGAATTAGCAAAAAAAGTATTACAAATAAGTAATAATCAAAAAGATAATTATTATAAACTTTTTACAGAGATTTATAATAAATCTATTACTGATGAAAAAGCTAAACTTATTATTAGCAACTCTTTAAAATTAGATTTATATAATACTGATAATATGATTAAATTAAGTAAAAATCAAAAAATACTTAATGACGTATTTACATACTATCAAACAGGAATAGGTCAAGAAGAGATTGTAGGAACTGGTTGGGGAGTATTTAATGCAGTAAGTGGTTACTTACAAAATATTAAAGAGTATTCTAATGATGAAAGATTTTTTATAAATGATTTTTCAATAAATGAAAAAACACGAACAGAAACAATAAAATTAATATTAAATTAAAAAATTAAAACAAAATGGATATTAAATACGTAATAGGACTTATAGTAGTATTATTAATATTAACTATAATAATATATCAATATAGTAATAAATATTATATTCTTAAACAAAAATTTGAAACTTTACAAAAAGAATCTTTTACAATGCTAAAAGAAAATACGGATTTATTATATTATAATAAAGACGTTCTTGAAGATTTAAAAAATGCTAATAGTAATTATAATATTCTTAAAACTAAATATAATAATAAAACAAAAAACGATAATGAATTATTAGAAAAATATGCTTGGGAATATATACTAAATAATACTTTAAGTGTATTTAGAACTAAAGCAAGATTACCTAAACAGTTAATACTAAATCCTGAAGTTAAGACTATTAATCTTAATGAAGAAATTATAATATATAATTTAAAAATAAAAGATACTAAAGGTTATCAAGATATTGATTTTAAAGATTTAATATTAAAAGCAAATTTCTTTGATAATTAAAATAAAAAAAACCTATAAATATAATAGTTTATAGGTTTTTTATTGATTTTAAGGCATTATAAAAAATTTCAAAGCAAAGTGTAATTAAATAAAAATTTTCATATTTAAATCCTTTGAGATTTGAGTATTCTGAATAATTACTCGATGAAAATTTTTTAAGCGATTCTCAAAAGGTCTAAATTTTAAAATTTTTGCATTTTATTAGTATATTATTTATCAAATATACTAAAATCCATAACTCCATTAGAACGTATAGAATAACCTTTATTAACTAAAGGAATAGGTCTTGCTAAACTTCTTAAAGTTCTACTCATACCTTTATTTACTCCTGTTTTTATTTCATCTTCTCCCATAACTAACATAGTTAAAGATTTTGTAATATCTATTCCATCTTTTACTAAAGCTAATGCTGGAACAGGATCTTTAATCAGTTTCATAAACTCTTTAGGATTACTATAAAATAATAAATCTGTTTTTATTCTAGTGCTTTGGTTATTTAACATATTCCAAAGTAGTTTTTTAGGGTCATCATCATCTAAATCATCAAAGAATCCTCTAGCTATCGCAAAAGTACTTAAAACCATTATATATAAAGCTAATTCAGTCATTGTTTTTCGAATATTATTAACATCAGTTTGAGTTAATTTACCATTAGTTTTAAGACTTTCTAAAGGATTATATTTATTCCTTAATCCTCCAATAGGAGGTATAAATTTTCTTAATAATTCTAAACTCATAGCTCCTGCACCTTTCCAACCTTCTTCTATAATTGCATCGATAGCACTCCAATATCTACCTTTAATATCTAGTTCTAATATATTATCTCTTCTACCTGTTCTATCACCCCATCTTTGTCTAAAACCATCAATCATCCACGTTCTAAATTGAAGACCTGCTCTACCATATATAGTTTTCTTAGCCATAATAGGAGAAAGAGGATCATAATTACCATGTGTACGATTTTTAATAAGTTGGTCTATTTTTATTTTAGTTTTAAATATTAAATCACTAGGTTCAGCTCCATACTTAGTAGTATCCCAATTAAAATCTTTATTGAATCCTTCCATTAAACTTATAATTTTTCCATTTGGTGTAGTATATTTAGTATTTTGCATCATAACTATAAATAAAGGAGCTTGATTTATATATTCAGTACGTTTATTAATATTAGCCCAATGTAACCAATCTAATTTCTTTTTAGTATCCCAACTACTACTATTAGTTAATTCTTCAGAAGCATCGTTAAGAATATTAAGTTTATTCATTCCTTTTCTTATTTTAAATGCTTCATCTGTTTCCCATTTATTAAATGTTAAATTTTTAAGACTTGAATGCCTTAATACTTTAGTGTAAGCTTTAAATAATTGAGAATTATTATATAATTCGTTACCACTACCTTCTATTATATTAGCTACTAATCCAAAAGCCATATTACTAATACCTCCTATAACATTCCAACCCATACCATTCCATTGATTCCATTTAATAGCTATATCTATTGGAGCATTTTTATCTCTATGATTTCCTAATTTACTAATTAACTGTTCAGAATTATTTATATTTATATTAATTCTAGATTTTTGAATTAATAAACTTTGTAAGTCTTTTTCTAAAGACTCTTTTAAGTTCATATTAGTTTCTTTAGAAATTTTATTTTCTATTTCATTTATTTTAATATCTAATTTTAATAAATCTTCATTATACTCTTCTATATATTTTTCTAGTTTCTTTTTCTTTATAGATTCTTCTTTAGTGTATATGATTTTACCTCTATTAATCTCTCTTGATTTATTATACATTGTTGCATCTATATAATAATCAAATTGTTTTTTCATATTAACAAAAGAATCCTCTTTAGCTTTTTTAGAAATAGTTGAATTGATAGAATCCCTTAATGGTTTACCTTCACTATCTCTTCTAACTTCTTCATAAGAATCTAATACTATTTGAGCTACTTTTAAACTATCTTCTATTTTAGCTTTGTGTTTATAACCTGTAACAGCTACATTGTATAATTTCATTATTTTTACTAAATCAAAAGATTTATCTTTAGCTAATTCATCTCTAGTTTCTTCTTCTAATTTTTCTATTAAATCTGCTTCTTTTTCAGGATTATCTATAAACTCTTTTTCTTTTTCAGGATTAGCTTTATAATAATCTATTTTCTTTAATAATACTTTATCTTGAAAATCTTGATAAGAATCAAATCTTAAACCTGTAGATAGCTCTTCTTCTATTTTATTAGTAGAAAAATCTTTAACACTATTAGTATTTTCTTTTCCTACTACTTGAAATAGTTTATCCATTTCTGTTTTAATAGGTGTCCAACCTAATTTATATCCTTTACCCATAAACATTTCAAACATGGTTTTTTCTATCATAGGTATTCCTCCATACATTATTTGCTTACGTTCACTATAAGGAAGATATTTAGAAAGATTTTGAAAAGTATCTTGCATTAAATCATAAAACTCTTTTAAGTCTTTATCATTTTCAATAACTTCAAAATCCTTATCATAAATATTATCTCCATTATTTAATTTTTGTTTTGGTAAAGAAGTAAAATATTTATTAGCAAATAAATTATTATCAATATTAAAAGAAGATATAAACATTTGTTTTTGCTTATCTATATCTAATATCTTTTCTTGTAAAGCTGCCTTTTCTTTTAATTTAGTAATATCTAAAGACTTATATTCTTCTTGTAATTTATTCTTATTTTTAAAAGCATTTATAGTTCCTTGTAAATAATAAGGACTATTTTTTTGTTCATATTGTTTAATAAATTTAACTAAAGGTGCATATTTTTCAGATTCTATACTTTTTAATATAATTTCTTTTTCTTCAAGTAGTTGTTTAGCTAAATACTCTTTATTAATATTATCTGAATTTAACATATTACTATGTTTATTATCAAATACTTTTACTACTTCTTCTTTATAATTATCTTTTTTAAATCTAATAGTTGCCTCTAAATCATTCTTATAATTCTCTAGCTGTTTAGATTGTTTCTCATACCATTCGTTATAATGAGCTACTCCTATTTCATCTATTATCCTTTTTTCTTCTTTTTCTTGTAATAATATAGATTCATGGGTTATTTCTTTAGGAAATAATTTTATAAGTGAATAATCTAATTGATTATCAGAATAAAATTTAGCTAAACTTAAATAATTTTGAGCATTAGACCCTCCACTAGTACCTGATAATACTTTATTAAGAGCATTAGAATATTCAAAAGTATATCTATGAACATAGTTTTGAGTTAATTTTCCATTTTTATTTTTTTGTTTAAAAGCTGAAAATATATCATTAATATTATTACCTTTTACTTTATTTTTTATTTTTTCATAAGATTTATCAATTTTTTTATGATATTCTTCTCCTTCTCTTGTAGTATCGTAATTAGCTTTTTTTACTACTTTCCATACTCCTTCTAATAAAGCATTACCTGTAGTACTAATATCAGTAGCTTGACTTGTTATCCAATTAACATCTTTAAAAGCTTCCATTAAAGTATCTATTGATTCATTTCCTAGAACAACAGAACTTTCTAAATAATCTTTCATTTTAGTAAGAACTTTTTTACTTGTAGTAGTAGCAACTGCTTGAATACCTCCAAAATCTTTTAATAATTCTGTATCGTTATAATCTTCTTCAGTAAATAATAAATCTTTAGCTTGATTCCAAAAATTAACTGTTCCACTTAATGTAAGAAGTTCGGTAGCCGAAAGGATAGGTGATTTGAGTTGTCTTTCTACTTCATCTAGTTGTTCTAGTGCTAAATTTATTACTTCTTTTTTCTCTAATCCATTACTTAAACTAGTACTATTATTTCTAATCTCACTTAATTTAGAAATTTTATCATTAATACGTTCTATTTCTGTATTAAGTTCTTTTTGTTTAACAGTATCTGTAGTTTCATCTAATTCTATTCTTATTCTTCTTTTATTATCTTTTAATCTTTTTAAAGTTTGATTAAGATAAGATGTTAAGGATTTAAGATTAAAATTACCTGCGTCTATAAAATCTTCAACATTATTAGTAATATTTTCAAAATCTTCAAATTCATCACTATAAGAAATATTGTAATCGGATACTGTTCCTTGAGCTGAATCTATATATTGTAAATCTATCGTATTATCTTCATTAACAAAAGCTCTAATATTTCTTACGTTATTATTAATAAATTCAGCTACTTCTGTAGCATTATTAATAACTAAATTATTACCTTTATCATCTTTTAATATAAATTCACTGATTAACGAGTTTTTAGTTTTAATAATACTAGATTCTTCTAGTATAGAACTATCTTCTAGTATTTGAAACGTAGTAACTACTGCTCTACGAGCTAAATTACTAACATCTTTAGTATTTGGAAATAAACTACTAAATAAATCACTTAACCAGCTTTTTAATCTAGCTAATATAGAAGTAGGAACAGTAAGTGTTTTAGTATCTTTTCCTATATCTGCAAGTATTTTTCTAAAATTAGGTTCTTGAATAAATGCTTGAATAAACTCTGTATTATTAGAAAGTTTATATATAATATAATCTTTTTTATTTAAGGGTTTCTTTTCGTTTATTTTACTTATAACACTATTCAATGAAGGATAAGAACCTTCTAATAATTCTAATGCTTCTGTTCTAATATTAGTTAAATCATTAACTAATTTAGAATTTGTTTTAACTAATGCTCCTTTAGTAACAGCGTGTAATATTTCTTCTAATAATACTTTTTTAATCTCTGCTTCATCTTTTGTAGTAAATAATTTATTAGAATCGGGTATTATTTTATTAGGATTAATTTTAATATATAAAGGTATTCCATTATTACTTTTTAATTCTCCTCTTTGACTTAAATTATTATCTATAAATACAGGTAAATCATTTAATTTTTGATTATCTATAGCTTTAAATAACAAATCTTTAATAGATACTAATGCAGGTTCATCTCCTATAGTTCTAGTAATAAGAGCTTTTAATCCGATTTCATTACTATTATTTTTAAATCCTAATCTAGTTAATGCTTCAGTTTTTTTATCTCCTGTGTTAATTAATGGACTGTTATCTTTAACTTTCTGTTTAGGAGTTTTAAATTGTTTAGGTGTAGGAATCTTAATAGTAATACTTTTATTATTAGAGGTGGTAGAAGTAGAAACAACAGAAACAGAATCACTCTTCTTCTCGGCTAACCCTAAAATACTTCTTCTATCTCCATTTTCTTCTCCCCATTCCATTTTTTTATTAGTAGTTAAACTAATTATAGTTTTTTTAGGAGTAACAATGTAATCTGTACCTTTATAATTAATTATTTCAGCTTTAGTTTTTAATAATGTTAAATTCTCTTCACTTACTGATTTTTTAGCCTTTGTTCCTTCTTTAGTAGAATTATATATTTGCCACGTTCCATTAGAATTTTGTTTAGTTACTATATAAGTTTCTCCGTTAAAAGTAACATATCTGCCTTGTTCTAAGATAGGATTAACAAGTTCTTTTGTAGATTGGTTACTTATATTTTGTAATCCATTAGTCCAAATACCATCACCTTTTTCAGAATATCCTTTAGACATTAAGTAATCAGCAACTTCTCTTTCACCAATATTATAACTTCTTTGTCTGTCTTTAGTATCATCTGTAATAAAGGTAACACCTGCTTCTATAGCTTTTTCTAGCTCTTTATAATCAGGTTTAACTCTACCACTTCTATTACCTTCTGCTGAAATAGCTACTACATCAGATGAAGTATAATTTCCTACATTAGCTTTATCTCCTACAGCTGTTCTGTAAGCTTCTGAACTACTATCTTTACTACCTCTGGATATTAACTTATTAGCATTAGCAAATTTAATTTTATCTTTCTCAAAATAAGGTGATTTTTTAGTAGAATTTGATATATTTATTTTTTCTTCTACTTTACTATTATTTATTTCTCCTTTTACATTTTGATTGTTATTTGTATTTAAACTTTTAAATGTTTTATTATATACATCTTCTATAGCTTGTTTCCCTGCTTCATTTATTTCTCTTGTTCCTATACCAGCAAATTTCTCAGTTAATATAGGGGTATCTACTTTAACAAATTTTCCTTTATTAGTATTTTCTCTTAATAAGTTATATTCTGATTCCCATTTATACCAACCTATTTCTGTTGAATTGTCTTTATTACTTCCTTGATGAAATACATATACAGGTTTACCTAAATTAATAGCCATTTGAACAGCATAACCAGTACCTCCATCTACAATAGCTTTATTTATTTTGTTAGAATACCTTTTGCCTTTTACTGGTTTACCTTCTTCATTAGGTAAAATAATATCACTAATAGCAAATATAGCATCAGATGCCTTAGCTTGTAAAAAATCTCTTCTAACTAAACCTCCAGCAAAATATATGCTTTTATCGTTCTCATCTTTCTTATTTGGGTTATTCCAATCATAAGGTAAGAGCTTTCTTCCTAAATCTTTTACTGCTTGTTGATAAGCATCTTCTACTATCTTTCTTTGATTTTCATCTAGTTTTTGTAAAGTATCAGGTACATAATTTACTTGTTTTCCTATATTATATTTTTTACCTTTATCATTCCAAACAGTATCTCCTCCTTTAGCTGCTCCTGAATAACTAGTAAATGTAGTAGGATTAACAGACTCTTTAATTTCAGCTTTAGTTTTAGTTATATTAGTTTCATTACTATTTACTTTATTTTCAAAGGTATCAATATTTCTATTGATACTTTTTATTAATTCTTTTGCTATAGGATTACTATTTATATAATCTAATACTTCTTGTTCAGAGTTAAATATTTTATCTATTCCGTTTATTTGAAATGTACAATTATCCATTATTTACATATTTTAATTATTAATTCTTTTTCTATTAAACTATTTAAAGTTTCTAAAGTTATAGGATTTATTACTTCTACTGATGTTCTATTATTATATTCATTAAAAAATCTGTTATCAGGTATCATACTAAATTGTTTATCAGTATGTAGATTGTATTCTAATACATCTCTTTCTCCTAAATTATCTACTGCGTGGTAAGTACCATCTTCGTTTAATACATATAAAACGTATCCTTTACTATTAGGGTGTCTAACACTAAATATATCAGGAAATTGAATATTTGTATTATTAACTAATACTTTATCTTCTACTCCTGTTACTTCAAATATAGTATCTGATTCAGGGTCTTTAACTCCTTCATTTATAACTTTTTCTATAAAAGAGTTATAAGCTTCTTTAGGGTTATGTTGAAAATATTGTATTTTAAATCTTTGTAAAAAATTACTTATAATTATACCTATTTCAAAATTACTAAATTCTTTTCTAAAACTATCTAATTGATTATAATAATCTAATTGTTTAAGATAAAATGTAGGAATATGTTTTATAAACTGATTAGCTTTTTGTACTCCTCCAGTAATCATTTGATGATTAATAAGTATATTAGCTAAATCTTTACCTGTTAAATCTTTACCTAAATAATTTATTCCTATTAATTCATTATTAATTAATAAATCAATAAATCCTTCAGTTACTGATTCTTCATCTATAGAATCTGTTTGAGATGCGTTATATCTAACATTATCAATAGTTTCTCCTTTTTTAAATACATTAGAATCTCCTAAATCTAATCTTTGAATAAAAGCATTCTTTTTAAATGCTGTTAATTCTTTTACCTTTATTAATACTTTCATCAAAGATTCATTAATTTCAGGTTCTCCAAACTCATTAAATGTTTCTTTTGCTAATAGTTTTTCTCTTAATAAATTAATATCCATATTATTATCAACTGTAAAACTCGAAGATAAGAAACTTTTTAGAGAATTAAAAACTTTTCTTTTATTTTTTATAGATTGCTCTAAAAATATATCTCCTGCTGTATTTTTTTCTATTATATCTACAATAGGATTTAATGCTGAATTAAAAAAAGAATTTTCATAAGGGAATAAATCTTTCCAAATTTTATTATTAGTCATTACTGCATAAACAGAAGTAAAACCTTTAATAGTATTAGGTTTAATAAATAATCCTTTATCACTTATATCAAAAGATTTAGTATTTATATATCCTAATTCTTTTAAAATACTATTAATTTCTATTACAAAATCCTCAGTAAAAGTTTTTAAGTTTTCAACTCCTTTAGTATCTACTAATTCTTTTATATCAGGAATTTTATTAAATATAGTACTTTTATATTCTTCTTCAGGATTATCTTTTAGATGTTTAATATAATTTTCTATATCTTCTAATATTTCATTTGTACTGATATAATTCCCAACTAATAAATGAGCATCAGGAATAGTACTCATACCTCTTAATAGTTCTATTTGTCTTTGTTTTTCTAACGAATAAAACATATCTTTTCCTATACCACTACTATCAGAATTTAAAGCACTTTGTACTACTCGAAGTTGTTTACCATCGCCCTCTAAATCATTATAAAGTTTAAATATTTCTTTTATTCTTTGACCAATTATTCTATCTTCAGAAGTTAAAGTGTCTTTATCTTTTTCAAGTATTCCCTCTTTATCTATATAATCTTTAATATTTAATTCTATGTCAAATTTTAATTTATCTAATATTTTTTCATCTTTTAATGAGCCTGAATAACTTGTAGTAGTGTCTTTATTAAATTTATCAATTAAATTTTCAAGTTTATTTATTTCTGCATTATTTCTTAATTGTTTTTGACTTATATAATATTTAATAAATGGGTTATTTAGTATAGTTAGTATTAAATTTTCGTCTAATCCTTGTTGAATAGCACCTCTAATAAAATCAAAAGTAGTTTTATTAACATTAATTTTATCCATTAATTGTAGTTTTTCGTTATCTACAGCTACAGATAAAAAGGCTGAAATTAAATCTGATTTATTTCCTCCATTCATTGTTAATGGGTTATTTAAAGCGTTTGTTTCTTTACCTGCTATTTTATAAGTTTTTATTTTTCTTGTTTTTTTTCCCTCATTATTAGGTACTTCAATTTCTTCATAAATAAACATAGGTTTTTCTACTGTTTGTAATGTAGCATTTAATACATTATCTAATGCAAACGAACTTACTCCCGTTTTACCACTTCGAGCATTTAAATACTTTGAAGATTGATGGTAAGCCGAAAGAGGAGTGTAGTTGGATTTGCTTTTTTTAGAGTTAAATTCTTTAGCTAATTCAGTAATATTATTTAATTCTTTATTATCTAAAGGATTTTTCATCTTTTTATCTACTTCAGGGTGTAGCATTACTGACTTATGTATATCTAGTATATCATTTTCTAGTACTTGTAATTCTATTTCTTTAGGAAGTTTAATATAAGGTATTTTTTCTTTAGTATTATTTTCCTTGTATAATTCATTAATATTTATTTTTAACGAATCCACTTCTCTTTTAATATCTTTAATAGAATTTATTATATCATTAGGTAATCCTTCAAAATTATCATTTAAATAATTATCTATTGCTATCTCTGTTTTAAATGTTAAAATAGTTCTAACTGTTTCTTTAAATAAATCATCTTGACCTTCTAAAAACTTTTCTACTAATTCTTTTCTTTTTTCTTTATTTTGATTTATTTTAGAATAGTTTTCTTTAATAGATTTAATACTAGTATTAGAATCTTCATTTTGTTTCTTTATTTTATCTACTAATTCTTGTGTAGCTTTATATAATATTCCTGTATTATTATCATACAAAGTATTATAGAAATTATTATACATTTTATCTGCATCGAAATCCGACCCCATTTGAGCTACTAAATCTTTAGGTGCAAACATTATATCTCCATAGTTTACTCCTGCTGTAGTAAAACCTACTACTTTAACATAAGTCATAGAACTATGTCCTTGTGTAGGGATACGAAATCCAAAAGATTCTAATAATTCAGGTGGTAATTTAGTAGTATCTAAATTACCATTATTATCTACAAAGTTTTTAAGTTCTAGTTTAGTACCATAGTTATCAAACATATTAAAAGGAATAATAACTTCAGCAGGTAATATTTCTCCTGTTTTTTCATCAGTCCTCATAGGTTTTAATTCTCCATCAAAACCTTCTATAGTAACTATATTCTTGTTAGTTTTACTTATATTGATACCTACTTCAGAAACTAAAACATAACTCTTTCCTCTCGGCTTTAACTTTCTAATATTATTATCTACTAGAGAATTAATTAAGCTAATCATTTTACCTTCATTTTTAGCTAAATATAGAGGTACTTCAAATCTACCATCAGCTCCTAATTTTAATTCAGCTACTTCATTATCTGTCCAATTCATCTTAATAGCTTCCTTTCTTAAAACTTTTATTAATTCAGGGTAATTTATATATTTTCCTTCATTAGTAGTAAATTCTTTAAGAAATTTATTATATTTATATAAAAATGCTTTATCATATTTATTTATATATTTATTATATAATTCTCTTCCTTTTATAAATTTTCCTGTTTCAGGATCTATAAACCCATTCATATTTAATATTCCTTCAAATAATAATTGTCTTTGTTGAGTACCATCATTAATATTACGTTTCTTTTCATCATAAGGAATATCTTGTTGAGTTTTATGACCTAATCTAGGTACATCTAATACTAAAGAATTGTCTTTCAATATTCCATTTTCATCTGTAGAAGGTAATTCTATCATACCTTCTTTATTAACTAAAGTATGTACGTTAGTAGGAGTTCCTACTTTAACTGCTGAAGTAAATGCTAATCGTTGTATTTTATTCTTTTCCATTAATTCTCTTACTTTATCTATAGGTAATCCTTTAGTAAATTGTTTTATTAACGGTAAAGATGCAGATTTAACATATAATCTACTATTTACTCCATCTCTTAAAAAATTATTATTATATACAGGTTTATGAGCTTGTATTACAATACCTAATGCTTTAAAATCTATTTCTTCGTCATTATCATAAGCTTCTAATGCTTTATTTTTAATATCTTCAGTAATAGTATTCATTCTTACTAAAATATCTAAGTATTCGTATATAGTAGTAAATTCTTGAGCATCAGTAGAATCAATACTTTCATAATTACTAGCGTTATCTCCTAATTTTTCTTTATATTGTTTAATATAAGCAGATGCTACTTTACTACTTTTAACAATCCATAATTTAAATTTTTCTCCTTTAATGTTTTCAATAATAGGTTTTCCACTTGCATTATCTCCTGCTAATCTTTTACCTTGATTATCACTAGTAGCTTCTGCTACTCCTATATATTTAGCAGTATAAAAATTATCTTTAGCATTATAATAATCTAATTGTATTTTTTGTTGAGTTTCTTTAAGTATTCCTTTTTTAGCTTTATCACTTAATGCTTCAAATTTATCATAAGCTTCTTTTTTTTCTTTATATTCTTTAACTAAATCTTTTAATCCTGATGGTTCTTTATAAAATAATGCTGGGTCGCCTATAAAAATCTTTTGAATTTGAGCATTAGCTACTATATTAGTTATAGCAAAAGTAGAAATATCTGAATATATATTTCCTAAATTTTTATTACTAGCTAATTTACTAGTATATTGATATACTCCATCAATGTTTTCTGCTAATCCTAAATTTATTAACTGATTACCTTGTTGTTTTATTTTAGCTACTATTATCTTATGGAATTTTTCTAATAAAGCATTATGTAATAAACTACCTTCAGATAAAGCTTCTGGATTAAATTCTGCTATATACTCTACTTCTCCTTTATCATTAGTTATAAAAGATTCATTAATAACTTTTACCTCTTCATCGTTTTCATTTAATACACTAACTGTATTTAATTCAGGGAATAAAAATATTTGATTTTTACCTTTTTCAAATTCTTCTATATTAGTTTTTTTATCTTTAGCATTACTCATTCTTTTTAATTCGGGTAAAACTAAAGCATCAAATAATTGTTCAATATGTTTATTATTAGAGGAATTTTTTTTATCAAAAGGTTTTATACTATAATTTACTTTAGGAACTTTTAAATCTAAAGGAACTGATTTATCTGACATAGTAGGAAACATAACATATGCAAAATCAGAATTAGAAGAGGCAAAAAAAGTATTATATATATAATATAAATATTCACTCTCATTCATTTTATCTACAGGTTTTCTTTTACCTATTTCCGATAAACCATCAACTGTACTATATACTAAATTATCACTTATTCCATCTCTAAATCTCACTATATCTCCTCCTGCTTGTAGCCATTCATAAGGATTATTTAAATCTTGAATACTTCTTAAATAATCATCATCTTTTAAATTATTTAAATAGTTCTTATCTGATTTTATTTTTAATATATTATCTATTATATTTTTAGGGCTATTATAAGAATATACACTATCATTTGATATATTTCTAAAACTTGTTGAATATAAATCAGTTCTAAAATAAGCTGTATATTTAGCTAATGTTTTAATAAATTTATTATCAATAGGATTTTTAGTTTCAAAATTTTGAGATTTATCTTTTAATAAAGTTTCTAATTGTCCTATTAAAGTATTAGCTAAAGTTTCAATATTTTCATATCCATAAGAATTTCTTGAATTATTAAGACTGTCTTGTTCTTTTAATACTTCTTCAACATTAACTTGATAATTAAAATTTATTCCTCCGTTAATTATAATAAAGTCTATTAATTCAGATGGTAGTTTAATTCCTTGTACTCTTAATACTAAATCTATATTAGACATTATATTTTTACGAAGTTTTTGTTCGTAATCTTTTAAAGTTTTTATATTTTCTTTTCTTTGTAAAGCTACGATATTTTTGTTACGAATTATTTTTCCTTCTTCATCTAATAAAGTGTTTATTATCTGATTATTTTCATCTATAGAAGTATCTAATCCATGTTTTCTTTTATTATTATTAAAAAGTTTTAAATCCTCTATCGTTTTATTAGTCTTATTTATAATAAGATTAATTTGTTCTAAAGTCTTATCATTAAAAAATAATCTAGCTTTACCATCTTCTCCTGTACTTATTGATGTAGTTTCTCTATTAGTTAAATTAGAATACCATTCATTAAGAACTAAATCTACTTTACTTCTATTATCTGATTGACTTTTATTATATAATAATATATCTCCTTTTCTAGTAATAGACATAAAAGTATAATTAGAATATTGTTTAGACATATCTGTAACAAAAGCGTTCTTTACTCCTGTGTCAGATTTTTCTAATTTTTCTATTAAAAAATGTAAAAAAGGAGTATTAGTAGTATGTTTTTTTAATTCATTAATCATATCTTCATAAGAAGGATAAATATAATCTTTTCCGTTATTATTAGCTAATAAAGATACTACTTTATTATAAGCTTCGTCAAAAGGAACTGTAGTTTCTGTTATTCCATTTGTCCATGTTTTATATTGTCCATTTATTATTCTACCTTTAGAAATATTAACAAATAAAGTTTTAACTACTTGAGATAAACTTTGTCTTCCATCAGTTTTATATAAACTATTATCTCCCCAATTATCATTATTTTCTTTATCTTCTCCTGTATCGTTATCTTCTTCTAAATCATCATCTTCTATTTCATCTGTATCTGTTAAATCTGTATCAAGGTTCATTTCTGCTAAAGCTTTTTTTCTTTCTTCTAGATATTTATTTTTATCTGTATTATTAGCTTGAGTAACTGATATATTTTTTAATAAATGTTTTCTTACTTTTTTATAAATAATAACTTTATTATTAGATAAAATAGTTATTTGTTCTAATATAGATTTTTTAAGTTCTTCTGAAATAGAACTATTTTCTATATTAACTTTAATACCTTTTTCTAATATAGTATAAAAATCTGATACTTCTTGTGATATATCTACTAACTTCCCTTTTTGCATATTTTCTAAAATTTCATTAACAATTTTATTTAAAACATCTCTTTGGATAGTAGTAGAAAGACCTTTAATATAATTATAATCTTCTTCTATTTCATTATTATAATTATCGTTTTCTGTTAAAGGAGAAAAATCTATATCTAACTCATCTATATTGTTATTTAACTCTTTTTCTATTTCTTGTTCTATTTTATTTTTTCTTTCTTCTTTTTTTTCTTCTTCTTCAGCGAAATTTAATTTATATTGAATATCTTTATTTTCTTCTTCTTGTTTTAATTTTTCAATATAAGTATTAAATTTTTCTACATTTTCTTTATTTAATAATATATCTTTATATAAGGATATATTATTAATTAAAAAGTTTTTAAGACCTTTATCTGTTTTATAAGTTTTATTTTTAATTTTAACTACGCAACCTTCTTTCATTATATTTTATTTTTATTTACAAATTTCTTCTATTAATTCTTTATCTTTTAATTGCTCTATTATTGTATTCATATTTTTCTGCATAAATTCTTCAAATAGTATAGGGTCTATATTTAACTCAGAAGTATAAGCCGAAAGAGAAGTGTTAAGAGGTTCTAAGTCTTTACTTTTATACTTATCCTCTTGAGTAATAGGTTCTGTTATTTGTTCTTTTTTAAGATTTTCTATATATTCTAATCGTCTTTTGTTAAAATCTTCTAAATATGTATCATATTCTTCTTGATTATTAAAATAAGGTTCAGGGATATAATCTTCAATACTTTCTAAATCTATATTACTAGAATTTCCAAAATTATCATTATAATCTTCAATACTAATAGAAGTAGATAAAGGTTTATTATTTATTACGTCATTACCGTATTTATTTATATTAATATTTACTTTAGATTGAGTAGTAGATGTAGTTTGAGTATTACTAGTTTCTTTTCTATCTTTCCAAATATTTTTATCTTTTTTAAGTTCATATACAATATCTTCTCCAGCAGATAATGAAGTATAACCATAAGTAGTTTCATCTGATTTAAACATTTGTATAGGTACTATAAAAATACTTTTAATTTTTTTACCTGTTACTTGTCCAAATAACTCAGCATATCCTGATTGTTGTATAGTATCATCACTTAAATAATCTTCATAAAATTTATTCTTTTTATCTGTTCTATTTTGTGAACTTGTTTTTAAATCTATAATAAATATCTCTCCATTAGGTTTTATTCCTAATAAATCTACTGTTCCTGCTATATCTTTTCCATTTATATTACCGTATAAAGTAGGTATATTAGAAATTAATTTTATACCTTTTAAATTAAAATGAGATTTAATCTCTTTAAAATTTAAAAATAAACTATTTAAAGTAATATCTGAAAAAGATAAACTTGTTTGTTTGTCTGTATTTTTATAGATTTCTTTTAATTCTTCTAAAGACATATTATCTTGTTCTATAAAAACTCTTAACAAGTTATCAACTATATTTCCTCTATGAGCAGCTTTTTCATCTTTAAATATAGTTTTTCCTCTTTTCTCTTTTAAACTACTAACTCTATCAAACTTTTTAACAATATTTCCATTTTTATCAAATATAACATATTCATCTTTATTAAAAGGATTTAAAATTACTTCTTCTGAAATACTTTGTCTTATTTCATTTTCTATAGTATTAATAATAGGATTAAATTCTTTATTATTTTTCTGATTCTCTGATTCTTCTTTAGTATCAATATATAAAGTTTTTTGTACTTTATATACTTTTTTACCATTAACTTCAATACTAGTAAAAGGAGTAGATTGATTATTTTTAACTATTTCGTCATACTTTCTTTCTTCTATATTATTATTTTCATTTACTATAAAAGTTTCATTACTTTTAGCAGTAAATAATCTATAATTAAAGTTACTTTGTTCTAATACTTTATCTAATTTTTCTAGTATTTCATTTATTTGATTATTAGAAATTCCTTTTATATTATTAATAGGAATAAAACCTGATGCATAAGTACTACCTCCTATTCCAAAATTAATACCTGTAGAAGTTTTAATTATTAAAGGTTTATTTATATATTTTTCTAATTTTTTATCTTGTAAATCGTCTTTAAATAATTCTTTTTCTAAGTTTAATCCTTTATTATCAAATATTATATTTACAAAACTATTTATATAATTGAATAGTTTATCTAAATCTTTAGAAGTATCATTATCTAAATCTTTAGAGGATTTTAACACTCTTTTCCATATCTCTTCTTGTTCTTTACTTAAAGGGTTTTTAGCTAATTTATTTAAATAAATTTCTACTACTTTATTAATAGATGTTTTAATCTCATTTGAAATAATATCAGATTTAGAAAAAGAAAAAGTATAACTAATTCCATTTTCATTAGGAATTAATAATATATTTCTACCTCTTACTTCTATTCCTGCTTCTTGTATTTTATTTAAATAATTAATATTATCTAATACAATAGGAATTTCTTCTCCATTAATAATTTCAACAGGTTCTCCTTTTTTATTTATATAGCCTATTTTAACTTCATCTTCAGGAAAAGCCTCATTTATTTTTTTTGCTCCTTCTACATTATCTATTAAATGTCCTTCTCCTATAATTGTTATTTTAGTTTCTGTTAAATTATTAGTTAAAATATTTTCTCTTAATTTTAATAATAATTCTTTTTCTTGTTCTACTTCTTCAATACTTTTAACTGTACTAACTCCTATAGATGCAAGAGTTCTAATAAATAATCCTTTATATGGTTCTCCATTTATTTTAATTTGTATAGGAGCATTAGATAAAAAATCTACCATCTCTTCAGTAATTTCTGATATACCAGTTTTTTGATTAGTTATAGTAGTAATTTTTCTATATTCAATTCCTTCTTGTATTAATTCTTCTTTAACTGTATATTTTTCTTCTTTAATAAATTTTTCTCTTACATAGGATATAAAAGGTAATACTTCAAATTCTACTTTATCTCCAGATTTAATATCTATTACCCTAGTATCTATTTCAGGATTTAAATTATTATTTTTCTCTTTATAAACTTTACGTTTAATACCATTAATTTCTTCCATTTCTAAAGTATATTCTTTAGAAAGATAAGCTAATGAAGAACTCATAGAGTTTACTAATTTGCCCATAGACATTATTTCATCATCAACAAATACTTCTCCTTTAGATAAATTACCATTTAAGAATTTAATATGAGCTTTATGTATTTCTAAAAATTTATCAAAAGAAAAATCTTCTATTAAAGGAGAAAAATCATTTAATATTTCTTTAATTTCATCATCTATAATTTTTTTATTAGAATCTAATTCTTCTTGTGTTAAGAAGATTTCATTCATATCTAATATTTTATTATCTTCAGATAAATTAAAAATATTATTAAATATATCTACTAGGATTTCATTATAAACTTCTTTTAAAAGAAATTCAGGTCTTAATTCATATTTATTGTATTGTTTAATGAAAGTTACTAAATCTTCGGGAGTTATAGATATACCTAATTTTTCTTCTACTAAACCTTTTAAGTTATCGAAATTATTTTTAAGTAATTCTATTTTATCTACTTTATCTAAATTACCATTATCTTCTAGTATATCAGTTATCTTTTTTAAATAATCTCTAACTTCTTCATAAAAAATAAATTTAGGGTTATTTTCTAAGGTATTTAATCCTTTTAAAATATTTATTATTTCTTCTTCAATATTAATTATTTCATCTTCTATTATTTTAATTAAAGCTTCTTTATCTTCATCAGTTTCAGCATAATTATCTATATTATCTATAAAATCCGATAAATATTTTATTTTTAAATCAGCTACTTCTTTAGTAAGAAAAGTAGGATAATTTAAATTAGTTATAATTTGTATTTTAGTTAATATATTTTCATCTTCTGCTTCTTCTAATTGTTCTTTTAAATCATTTTCTAGTTCCTCTATTTTTTCTTGATGAGTATTATATATACTTTGTTTAACTCGTCTTACATAAGTTTCAATAGTTTCATTAGGATTTCTTTGTAGTATTAATAAATTATCTACTTGTGAACTTATTGCTTCAAGTCTTATACTATTTTCATCTTCATTTTCTTCACTAGATGCTTCTTCTGAATCTAATTGAAAAGGATTAGTTAAAGATATTATTAAATCTTTAGTTAGTATTTTATTTACTTTAACATCAATAGATTTATCATCAGTTTTAACATCAATAGAATTATCTACTAATTCGATATTATCAAAATTAATATTATTATTATCTGTAGGAATTATAGAATCTTCTTTTACTGTTAATTTAATAGGTTTAATTGTAGCTTGTTCTACTTCTATTCCTTGATTTTTTAAAAGTACAGTAGCTAATTTTAAATTATTAACTTCTAATTTTTCATTCTCTGATTTTAATTTACCTTCTTTATTATAAGTACTAGAAAAATTAAGTAATTTTACTTTTCCTGTAGTTTTATTAGTAAGTATTAAATCCACTGTAGTAGATACTCCTGTTTTAGAATCTGTTAAAATTACATTACTAGAAATATTGTAATCTTTTCCTATAATATCTATATAATCTTTTAATTCTTTAATAAGATTATTAACTACTTCTTCATTAGATAATAAAGGATAAGTATTAGAAACATCTTTAATTAAATCTATTAAAATTTGTTGTAAACTATCTTTAAATATAGATGTTTTTCCCTCTGCTAATAAAGGTAATACTTTATTATTTTCTAACAAAGAATATTCTTTATTTGCTTTTAATCTCTTAAAAAAAGAAAAAATTGTTTCATTTTGATTAATTTTAAAGGGTTCAGCATTATTATTATTTCTAAAATTAGTATAATGCTCATTATTAAAAATAATAGTATTAGAATCAAAATAAATAATAGGGTTATTACTTTTATTATTAAAAAAGTTTAATATACTTTCAACATTAGTATTAACAGGTATAGAAGTATTAACAGGTATTACAGTTGAGCCGAGAAGAGATGTATCTGTTTTAGGTTTGTCTTTACTCTCTTTATCATTTTCTGTATTATCTTCTATATCATTTTGTTTATTTCTATTAAATTTATTTAGCCAAGAGTTAGCTATTCTTTCTTTTCTTCTAGCTTCTTTATCTTTAGCTTTTTGCTCTTTATCTTCTTTATCTCTTTTTTCCTTAGCTTTTTTATAGCTTTTATATAATTTTGTTTGATGTTCAAAAGATGTTATTATTCCTAAAACTTCTTCTGTTTTATCTTTAAAATCTCTTATTCCTTCTCCATCTTTATTTTGTAATTGTTGAATAACCTTTAACAACTGTTCTCCGTTTACTTCTTTCTTTAATAAAGCTATAGTTTCAGGAGATAGAAAAGAATTAATTTTTAAAAGTTTTCCGTCAGTATCTTTTTTATCAACACTTTCTATTTTTTTACCGTTTATAATATCCTCTATTTCTTGTTTAGCTTTAATAGATTCTTCAATTTCTTTTTCTTGTCTTTCTATTCTTTTTTCATCTATTTCATCTATTCTTTTTTGTCTTTCTTCTGCTCTTCCTTTTAACCAATCTTTAGCTTCTTTATTATCTGTAGCATTTGAATCTTTTAAATAGTCTTCTTTTTCTTTTTTAAACTTTTCTATTAATTCTCTCTCTTGAACAACTTTAGCTTTTTCATTGATTTTATTATCTAGAGATTGATTAATAGGAGTATTTAACTCAACTAAACGACTAGTCAATCTCTTCTCGGCTTTACTTAAATCTCTTAAAAAATTTTTACTATCATAAACATCTTCTGAATTATGATAATTAGCTTGTGAATCAGTATATATATCTTCTAATTCTTTTATATCATTTATAGCTTGTATAGCTTTTTCTTTATAATCATCTGTTAATCCTTTTGCTTTAGCTTCATTTGGAGATAATGTAGAAATACCTGAATATAAATCTACTAAATTCTGAGTAGTACCCATTTGAAAAGCTGTATAAGCTTGTTTCTCTATAAGAGCATCTTTTAAACTATCTGCTTTTTCGTTATCTCCATTGTTAATAGCTTCTTCTATCTTTTTTTGTAATTCTTCTTGTTCTTTACCTGATTGAAGTAAGAAGTTAGCATCTGATGGATTACCTTCAAATCTATTTTTTTCTTTTTGTATTTGCTCTTGTTGTAGAATATATTGTTGTTTTTTAATAAAAAAATCAGATACTTTTTCTTTATCAGTACCTGCTTCTTGTAAAGCCTTTGCTTTAGCTTTAGTTTCTATTTCAGCTTCACTTATTTGAGGTTTTCCGTTTATAGCGTTTAATATATTTTCGTTTTGGAGTTTAACTGTTTCATTTTTATAACTATTATTATAAGTATCATTAGCTCTTATGTTTAAATTACCTATTCCAGCCGTAATAGCAGTTTGTCCTGCTCCTCCTATTGCTCCTAACATAGCACTTTCTAAACCTTGTTCAGAAAACATTTCATTAGCTCCTTCACTACTAAGTGTAGCTTTAGCCATATCGAAAAACCCTCTTACTTTTCCTTGTTTATCTGTTACTAGTTTTTGAGATAAATGATTTACTTCTTCTTCTAATGCTTCTTGCCCTGCTTCTAATCCGATGTTTTTAAAAGTATTCATTACTCCAGGTTTAGTAAGAATCTTAGAAGTAACCATTGAAGGCTTCATTAACATATTAGCACTAGTTAAGTTTAATGCTATATTAAGTCTATTATAAGCAATAGCACTTGATGCAGCTTCAGAGGCGTGTGTTTTAGCTTCGTATTCTAATTCTTCATCACTTTTATTAAAGTTTAATCCGTTAGATTTAAGTTCTTCTAGTTTTTTATTATACTGTTCATTATAAACATCAACTGCTACTCCTACTCCTTCTGCTTGGTTAAGTAATATTGCTGAGGATAATGTAGATGCTCCTCTAACTACTTTTTGAGTAGAGTTGCTTAATCTTATTAAATTAGTACCTTCTGAAAAAATATTTGCTAGAGTTCCTGTTCCTTTTCTAGCCATATTTAAACCTTTAAGTACTTTAGCACCTCTAGTAAGAGTTGCTAAACTTCCCCCACCTGTAGCCCAACCAAGAGCTGCAAAAGCACCTGCACTAGTAGCTAAGTTAGCACCGTTTTCAAGCCAGTATCCTGAATCTCCGAAATCAAATGATTCATTAGGGTTAGTACGATATATAGGCATGGATTCATTAGCACTTTCTTGTAAACTAGTCATGGCTTCTGCTATACTATTACCTACTTCTCTATCATTTTGAAGGTATTCTTCAGGGTCAAGCATATTAGCAGCTTGTTTTATTATTTCAGGTAGAATATTAGTTACTACTCTACCTATAGCATTTCTTGTTTGAGCTAATCCACTTTGCCCTTCTGCTCTAGTTCTATCAGCCTGTTCTCTATCTAAAGATATAGCATCATAAACTCCTCCGTACCCGCTATATTCTCCTACATCTAAAGCATTACTAGAAGCAATAGTAGGAGCATTACGATTGTAAGTTTGTAGTATATCTATAGGAGGAGTTGTAGTTTGTTTAATACTATCAGCTGTATCTATTCCTCCTAAAGGGTTATTATTTTGTTTTACTGAATTAATTATATAATCAGTAGGTGTTGGTTTTATTGGTTTTCTTTGTCTTCCCATTGTATTAATTATTTATAAGGATTAAATTCCATATGTATATGCCAAGCTCCTCCTTCAAATCTATGATTCCATATCATAGTTATACCATATTTATCTACTATTTCTTTATGTTTAAGAGGGTCTGCAAATTGTTGTGATAACAGTTCTATATCTTTACCGCTTTTTTCAGTAGTTCTTATATCTATAGCAGTTCCCCATTTATGTATAGAGTTTTTTGCTCCTATTCCTGATGATTTTGGTCTTGAGGTTTCTACTAAATAAAGATTAGGATAATTTTTAAATAAATCTACTACTTTAGGAGCTACAACAGGATGTAACATAGTGCTTGTTATACCTGATTTAATTCTATTCTTTCCTATACTTTCTTTTATATCTATAAATCCTGTAAAATCTCCTTTTTTATTAGGATATTTATTAGCATAATCTCTAGCTACTCCATAATTAGTATTTACTATTTTATATTCATATTCATCAATAATATTAGGTATAAATTTCGCCAATTCTATTGGTTTAGTACTTCCTCCATTGCTGGTACTTCCAGAAGTACTACTATCTACTTTCCCTCTTGTGCTATTTCATTTATTAAAGCATTTATTCCTATTTCTGATTTCCAATCTTCTAAAGATGCTTTAGTTACTGCAAAATATTTATCTTTTTTTCCTATATTTGCATCATAAACTGATTTATCTTCTAATCTTTCTACTCCATTATCACTAACCATAATTTTATAACTATTTCCATCTTTTTGAATTAGTTGAACATCGTATTTTAAAGGATTAACTTTATCGCTATCGTTTAAATCTCCTCCTCCTGTATATTCTAAAGGAAAAGCATATTCAATATTAGTATTAGGAATACTAATAAAAGTAGGCATTGCATTTTTTCCTATAGTTTTAAAATTAGTAGCTACATAATTAGCATCACTAAATTGTTTTAAAAGTTCAGAATTATAATTAGCATAAAATTCTCCAAAATATGCTCGTTGAACAGGATTTTCCATTATACTTTTAGGTCGTGATTTAAATATTCCTTTTATATGTTTTTTTAATTCATAAGAATCACTTTCAGCATTATTAGAAGAAGCATTAGTAGATATAACAGTAATATTTTCTTTTTTCTTAGTATTAGTATCTTCTACTTGATAAGTTACTCTATATTGTACAAATCCTTTTTTATCACTTGTATAAAAAATATTATTAGGATCTGTTACAGTTTCTATTTTTATAGGAGTAGCATTAATTTCTTTAGGTTCATAACCTAATTCTTTAGCTTTAAGTTTTACTAATTCTACTGAATTTATAACTTTTCCAGTTCTTATATCCATAGAACTCATACCTGAAGCTGTAGGTAGTAAAGTATTCATAAAGTTTATATATTCTTTTGAAGCTAAATCTTTTGCATCAGGTTTAGAAACGGATAATGTTCTTGTTGTCAATTCTCTATATTTTGCTTTAGATAAAATATCATCAGTTAGGATAGAATCGTCTATTAATACATTATGAATAGTATTAGCTAAAGCTGAATGTATTGTACTTTTTCCTAATCTACCTCTGTCTACTTCTTCAGTAAGATTAATATTTAAATCTTTTCCTATTTTATTTATAGCTTGTTGATTTTTTTCTTTACTATTATTAATAAAATTAGGATTTTTATAACTATATATATCAGTTTCTACTTTAGCTGCCATTATTGAACCTGCTAATCTTTTTATTATCCCTTCCTCTATATTATTAGCTTTTAATTTATCCATTATCTTATTATAAGTTTCTGAATACTTAGGGGATTGTCTAGCTGCTTCTACAACATTTTCTCGTATATCTTCTGCTTGTTTTTTAACTGCTCTATATTTAGCTTCTGTTAAACTTAAAGCTATTTCGTCTTTTTCTAAACTACTAGCTAAATTTTGATATGTTTTATCCTTAGAATAATTATCTCCTAATTTAGTTTTCATTTGTTCTAACTCTCTTCTTTTAATATTATACGTTTTAGAAATTGAATTAAAACTCACTTCATGTTTATTTTTTTCTTTATCTAAATTTCCTATATCTGCTACATTAAGTTGTATAGTACTTTCTACATCTCTAATAGTAGTACTTGTATTATAAGGATCTGTATTATAAGAAAAATTTTGTATATCAGTATTTTTGTTTAAGTTTCCACTTGATATTAGTTTTTCATTAGCTATACGAGCTGCTTGTTCTGTAGCTTCTGTTAC